>ERZ1292623.881-Hain-H51-01um-R1-881-length-30498-cov-5_pt1 | contig 20412 bp, 21 predicted proteins | sample MGYA00564398_ERZ1292623 | MGnify/ENA primary metagenome ERZ1292623 (study PRJEB36523, sample SAMEA6512633) | groundwater metagenome | collected 2019-01-07 | study: AquaDiva: Metagenomics assemblies of 32 groundwater samples | reverse complement strand
TATAGACTATCATCTGCCCTTGCACGGCTTCTTCCCGACCCGCCAGCGCTTCTTGGTTGCGCGGCAAAAGATTGATTCACGCTCGTACTCATATTCGACATGACCGAAACGAACAGCAACGTGTTGAACATGCTCCCGGGTTGGCCTTGGTACCATCCCGACGGTTCCAGCATCATGTCCTTGAACTGACCGGCCCATTCCTTTTCCACGCCCAGTACCATGGCGTACGCCAGAAACTGCTCGAACTGCTCCGGCTTCTTCGCTGGTGCATTGTGGAACTTCAAGCGTTCGGCTTCCGTCACCGAGAGAAACCACTTGAAGCCGTGTACTTCTTCCTGCACTTCGGCGCCTCGAACGGTTTTCGCGGGCATGAGCCAGGCGTAGATAAGCCCGGCCACTGCGGAAAGGACTATGCATGCCACGCTCGTGGCCGTAACCACTGATTGCAGACCAAAAATAATGAATGCAAAGACGCCGCCCAACAACCAGTTTAAGCCAATCGCTTTGGCCCGAACCAAGGTGGGGTTCTTGGCATAGTACCCGCGCGTCACTATTTCTTCGCTCATCGCGCTTTTGATGCCGGGCAGGTGCGTGTAGAAAACGTTCTTCAATGACGCCAGCTTCACCACACTGCCAGCTTTTGCACCAGCACCGAAGATGCCATCTAGCAAAAGCTGTTCAGGTTTGGCGAGTGTCGGGTCAACGGCTTTTACCAAGGCAAACACGTAGTCGCCTTTCCCGGGATCGGCAATCTTTAGGTAGCCGCGCGTGGCGAGGTGAATGATTGTAGCGCTTATTTCCTTCCCGCCCACCAAGGTATCCAGCGCACCAATGGTATATGGCGGCATTTTATCTGGGGCTTCGTACTGCGGAATGACCGTGCCGCGGCCTTTCGGATCCCGCCCGCGCCGGTACCACCGCCAGTGGAAAAATGCCCACAATATAATCGGGACGGCGATGTACCAGTTATCCGCGATGAACCAGCTCACCCGCTGGCTCTGCGCCGGCTGCGCTATGGTTCCAGGTGGTAGTGCAAGCGCAACCGTCAGCCCCTCGCCAAGAGAAAACTGGCGGGTGGCAATTACCGTCATCGCTTTCGCCGCTGGGGCCAAGGTACACGCGCGCTCAACCGAACCAACTGCGCCCGCGTAGCAAACGGTATTCGTGAATGCAATCCCAGCCGGTGGGGTAATCGTCGCACTTGCCGCCAGGATTGGCACGGTCCACTCATTCCCGGTGATGTTCCAGTACAGCTCATCCTGCGCAGCCGAGAAACGAATGGCCCGTTGCACCGTGTAGGTAATCACGTAGGTGCGTACGCCGGTAATCGTCACTTCGGGTTCGCCAATGCGCACTTTCACATAGCCGCCAGTGGTCTGGACTTTCTTCGGGAGAGCGTTCCCCTTTTCATCCGTAACGGTCTGGATGTGGTACCGCAAATTGTACGACGCGCCGTTGCGGCTGTACTGGTAGGGTAACGTGCGGTAAATCCCGTGCTTGGCGTATGGCCCGAGGTCGTACTGGATGGTTTCAACCACCTGCAACGCACCATCCTGACCTATGGTAATCTGCGCGTCGAAACTGTTGATTTGCTCGGTACCAGATGAGGCAGTCTGGCCGTGTGCAACAAACGGCACGAGTAGCAGGAAGGCGGCAATGATGAGAATGCGGCGCATGGCTACAGTATAGAGGGATACTGGGGGAAATGAAAAAGCAGCCTTGGGATGGGGCTGCTTCGGTCAGAAAAGTTCAACTTCTCGGCATGATCATGGATTCTCCACAATGCGGGCACTTTGGCTTGCCATCTTTGTGGATACACCGGGCGCAAATTGTCTTGTTGCACTTTGGATGTTTGAAGTACTTACGATCGTTCGTGTCGACAGAGCAATTGACACAGGGATCGTGATAGGGCATGGGGATTACTGCTCCTTCTGGGCCGAATACCACCTCCAGTAATGTATCAGGAACTTTTTCGTCTACGAACATTAATAACCTCCGTGTTGGTTTATGTAGGTTTCCAAAAAGCCTAGCGCGGACTTCGCATTCTGTCAACTCAAAGGTTTACGCGTTAAACCCACGGCCTGTACTGCCGCGTCAGCAACTCCCCAGCCCGCTGGGGTTCGGCCATTATCTCCTTTACCACTTTCTCGCAGCGCGTGCCTTGCGACGCTTTCACCAGCAGTAAATCCCCAGGCTGCAATCGATCCTGCAAAAAATTTCCTACGCCATCGGCTTTATCAAAGCTAAAGACCACATCCTGGTTCATTCCTGATGCTACGGCGGCCGAGGCAATGTGCTTGGCCGATTCCCCAACCGTCACCAGCACGTCGGTTTTGCCAACTACGTAGGTGCCAATTTTTCTATGCTCGTCTTCACTCACGCTCCCCAACTCGCGCATGTCACCAAGAATTGCGTATTTCCGTCCCGAGGTTTGCAATTCGTACAGCGTGTCGAGGGCGGCTACGGCCGCGGCGGGTGAAGAATTGTACGTGTCATCTATTATGGTGGTTTGCTTAAGGCCTTTGATGAGTCGCATGCGACCGGCCGGAGGTTGGTAGTTCCGCAGCTGCTCGGCCACAGTTGATAAATTCACTTTGAGCGCCTGGGCAACACCAAAAGCCGCTCCAACGGCAGTGAAGGAATGGCGGCCTAGCGTATCCCGTATGACAATGGGCAACGAGCTCCCGCCCACGCCGACCTTCGCGGTCACACCCTGCACGTCCTGCGCAGTGCTGCCAAGAATTGCGGCATTCGTCATCTGCACGTCCGCCGGCTGCGTTTGACTAAACGTAATGACCGTACACTTTGCCTGGTGTATCGCCGCCGCTACTTCGAGGTCATCGGCATTCACCACTGCGGTGGAAGTCCGCGACAAAAGCGTGACAATTTTTCGTTCCTCATTGGCTGCAGCTTGTATACTTCCAAAAAATTCCACATGCTCTACCGTTGCCGAGGTGAGGACGCCGACGGCAGGATGAATCCAGCGCAGTAGCCGATCAATATCCCCCACTTTATCCGCGCCAAGTTCCAACACGAGTAAGTTTGGATACTGTACATCTCGCGTGCCAAACGCCAGCCGCAAGCCCCGCCCCAAAATGCCAAACCACTTCCACAAAGAACGGTAGCCGGTTTCTTCCCGCAGGATAGAGAGTGGCACACCAAGCTCCTGATTGTAGCTCCGTAGCGTCTGACCCACGCGGTAATCCCGCCCCAAAGCCAACGCTATAGCCTGCACGGCCGAGGTCTTCCCCACCGATCCGGCCACGCCAACGACAACCGGCGCGTACCGGTGCAGCACACGCTTGGCCAAGAAGGTGAGCTTCCATTGCAGGATGTGAAGAAAAAAGCGTTTCATATAGAGAACCTAGCAGGCTCGTGGCATATAGGTAAAGGTGTGGGTGTAGCGGCGAGTATGGGTATGGGTTCGCGGTACTTGAAAAAAGAATACGCGAGCCTTTACCACGCTGTCCATACCCGCCGCCATAACCTCACCACGCTACTCTACAGACCGGGTCGGCGCGACGTCGTAGTACTTGAGGAGGAAGTCCATGACCTCGCCGAAGAGCGGCGCGGCCGAGCTTTCGGCAAACTGCACGTCTTTGGGCACGTCAATGCGGGTAAGCATGACAAAGCGCGGATTCTCAACTGGCGCAAAGCCGGCAAACGAACCAATAGTTTTATGCGGATCGTAACCGCTGCCCGTGGTGGCGCGTACCTGGGCCGTCCCGGTTTTGCCCGCTATGTAGTAGCCCGGGACACCCGCGCGCTTGCCGTGACCGTTCTCCACCACGCGGACCATCATGGCCGCCAGCGTTGCCGCAGTGTCTTGCTGCAAAACTTGGCGGACCACGCGGGGTTCATTATTCTCTTCCCGACCATCCGGGTAGTCAATGCGCTCGACCAGGTACGGTTGCATCAGCTTGCCGCCGTTGGCAATGGCGCCAAAAGCAGCAACGAGCTGGATGGGCGTGGCCGTAATCCCCTGCCCGAACGAGGCCGTCGCAAGAAATATATCGCCGCTCTTCTGCAGCGCCGAAATATTGCCGCCAATTTCACCCGACAGCTCCACCCCGGTCTTTTCCCCGAAACCGAAATTGGTGACGTAACGGCTAAAGGTGGTTAGGCCCACCTGACGCGCGGCAAAAATTGCGCCGGTGTTTAAAGATTTTTCCAAAACGTCGGTCATCGTCTGGCGGCCGTGCGCTTCGAGGTCGGAGTTCCGAATGGTAAAGCTGCCAATTTTTTCTGCACCCGTGTCCACGTACGTACTCTGCGGCGTCACCTTGCCCTGGTCGAGCGCGGCGGCCATGGTCAGGGGTTTAAAAATTGAACCGGGTTCGTACGCCCCGTACACCACCGGGTTGTTAAAGGCGCTGGGGTTTTCGGTTTTCGCGTAAGTGTTCGGGTCAAAGTCTGGCTGGCCGCAGACCGCCAGCAATTTACCCGTTTGCACTTCCATAATGACGAGTGCGCCGCCGTCCGCCCCGTGCTTCGCCACTGCCGTCTTGAGTTTGCTGCACGCTTGGTACTGCACTGTGTGATCCAGCGTTAGCGTAACGCTCGCGCCATTGGTGGCTTCGGTAAGAAAACTGCCGCCAACGGCTAAATCATTTTGCTCGTCCGACCCCAGGTTGAGCTTGCCCTTCTTGCCCGAGAGCGCATCGTTAAGCGCGGCTTCCACCCCGTACAGGCCGCGCTTTTCATCGCCGCTGTACCCAACGAACCCGACGGCATGTGCGGCGTATACCCCTTCCGGGTAGTAACGCCATTTTTCATCTTCCAGCCGTATGCCCGTAAGCTTGAGCTCGGTTATGGCCGCAGATTCCTCGGGGGTCAGCCGGCGCTTGAGCACTTCGTACACGTCTTTTTCTTTGGTCAGCTTGGGCAAGAGTTCTTCGGTCGTCAGCCCAATTATTGGCCCCAGCGCCCGGGCCGTAGCGACCGGATCGGTAATAGAGGTTGGCACAGCGAAAACCAACGGCTCGTTGCGGTTGGTTGCCAAAGGGAACAGCACGCTCGTGCTGGCGTGGTCCCGCACAAAAATATCGCCCCGTTCGGGCGTGAGCTTGGCCGAGAGGTTGTGCTGGTTTTCGGCCACGGCCGCATAGGCCGCGTGTCGCACCACTTGCAAGAAGAAAAGCCGCACGACAATGCCAACCGCAAACACAACCACGACCGCCTGGACAACCCAGAGTCGGTCGCGGGTGCGATTGGTGGGCCGGTTTCGCGTCCGGTGCACCATGGCAAAAGAAGGTTAGGCTAGCGCCGCGCCACGTCGGCGGTCGGCGGGGTTAGGTACTCCACGTTGGTGCTGGCCACCAACTGGGAGACCACGGGCGAGACTTCCAAATTCGTCAGGGCCGTAAGCTGGGCTTGCTGCAATTCCAATTCTCGGCGCTGGTCCATGAGCGCGTCATGCTTTTCGACCAGGGCGCGCACGGTAAAGTTCTTCGTGGCACTGCGGTTTACCTGCACCAGGTAGGTAGCCCCCAGGAGGACGATAATCGAGCCAAGCAGCACGGGGAGATTGGAAAGCGAAACCACCCGCTGCCGGTTGCGGAGTTTTTCAGTAGAGCGTTTGAAGAATTGGGAAAACTTGGACATAGTTTTTTTAGATTTTTTTCAGGGCGCGGAGTTTACCGCTACGCGCTCTGGGATTTTGCTGAATTTCTTTTAGTGCTGGTGAAATGGGTTTGCGGGTAATGCATTCGGCTGCCGGGATGCGATCGCACGTGCATTGCATTTGCTCGGGTGGGCAAGCGCAGCGCTTGGCCTGCTGCTGGAAGAACTGCTTTACCAACCGGTCTTCCAACGAGTGGAACGAGACAATGGCGAGCCGACCGCCAGGCACAAGTAGGTCGAAGGCTTGCGGCAACAACGCTTGCAGCTCGGCGAGCTCATCGTTGACGGCAATGCGCAAAGCTTGGAAAGTGCGGGTCGCCGGGTGCAAGCCGCGGTGCAGCCAGAGTTTGCGGCCGGCCGGCGCTTGAAGAATTGCTCGGTAGGCCGCATCGACAACCTCGACGAGCTCCTGCGTCCGGGTGAATGGCCGAAGCTTGCGCTGCAGGACAATGGCTTTCGCAATGGTCCGCGCTTTGGGCTCTTCGCCGTAATCTTTTAAAAGAGTTGCTAGCTCGCGCTCACCAGCGGTGTTCACAATATCCGCCGCGGTGCGGCCTTGCGACTGGTCCATCCGCATATCCAGCGGCCCGTCGTGCAAGAAGCTAAAACCGCGTACCGGCGCGTCGAGGACAACGCTTGAGAGTCCAAGGTCCGCCACAATAATGTTCGGCGGTGGAAAATCCTTGGCAACACTCGCAAGCGCTGCAAACGAGGCGTGCACACTCTGGAACCGGTTGCCGTATGATTGCAGCTGCGCGCAGGCCAGCTGCAAGGTTTCGGCATCGCGGTCTAGCCCGAGGAGCCGGCCGGCCGGCGCGGTCGCATCCAGAAACCGTCGGGCATACCCGCCCAGACCAAGCGTGCAATCGATAACCGCGTCCCCTGCCTGGGGTGACGTGGCTTGCAAAACTTCTTCTAAAAGAACGGGGATGTGCTGGGGAGCCGACACACTACACGCCGAGCGAACCGAGCGCCTCGGCAATGGTACCCGAAGATTTCTCCGTGCCGCTGCGATACTTGGCCCAGGCTGCGGCATCCCAGATTTCCAGACGGTTGTAGAGCCCGGCAACGACAACCTTCTTCTTCACGCCGGCGTAGGTGCGTAGGTAGTCTGGCAGGATAACTCGCCCCTGCTTGTCGATTTCCAGTTCCATGGCGCCAGCGAGCATGAGGCGGGCAAAGGCGCGGGTGTTTGCTTGGGCAATGGGAAGTTTGGCGAGCTTATCGGCAAGTTGGGCCCAATCGCGGGCGGGGTACACGCTCAAGCAGCGGTCGAGCCCCCGGGTGACCACGGCGCCATGGCTTAGGCGTTCGCGAAATTTCACCGGGATGGCAACCCGGCCCTTTTCGTCTACCCCGTGGTGGTATTCGCCGATGAACATAATTACGTTTTGGTTGAGAGACGTTAGCCCTGAACCCGAGCCGCCGAACGGCGGAGCGAGTGGTTCGGGGTTATCCACAGGGCAGAAGGCTTATCCCCACTTTTATCCACTTTTCTCCCTGTACAACCATTTTACACCACTTTCCCGCTCGGGTCAACCACTACTCCCCAAGTGTGCCTAGCAATAAAACCACAACAAAAGCTTGTTCTTTTGGCAAGGTAAAAAATGCCTTGTGGATAAAACAATACGAGACCCGGGTGGGGTCTCGTGTCGGTAAGCGTTGGGGGGTTCTACTGCTTCCCCGTCTGGATGACTTGTACTATCTGCGAACTCGGCTGGAGATCTTCGACGTACAAAATGTGCTCACGATTTATGAAGAGCTTATTCTGCGGGCCAGTGGCGTGGTCGCTAAGCTTGACGAGCACGTACTGGGGTTGCGCCGCTTCTTTAGAACTGGCATCGGCGGCGGCTTGGGCGTAGTACACATCGGTGAGCAATACTTGCTGTTTATCCCAGTCGCGCAGATGCCCGTAGTACACTTGGTCGTTCGTCAAAAAAACTGCCTGGTAGTACTGGCGGCGCTGGTACTTTTGCCAGGTACGCTGAAAGCAGAGCGAGCCAATGCTCAACACGATTACCACGAGCAGCAAGAATACCAGCCAGGGCAAACCAAAAGGCTTGGCGTGGTGAGTAGGTACAGGGGTGACGGTATTTTCCATAGACGTAGTGTAGCTTATTTTTCCTTCGGCTTCCAGGCATACGATACGACAAACGCAATAATACCAGCCACGAGCACGAGCGCGCTCACGAGGAACAAGCGTTGGCTCAATTGGCTCCCCAGGTTGCGGGCCACGGGCAGGAAGATGTCCATGGCAGTCTGGGCCACTTGGTCCGAGGGTTCCGGTATTGGGCGGCCAACCTGCGAGCGGGCAAAGAGCGCTAGCGCACTATTCCCTGCCCCGGCAATAACGAGCCCAACCCCGAGCCAGCGAAAACTGGAACGCAGGTTCGGCAAGAAAAGCAGGAATGTACCGATAAAGAACAGGGCGGCAAGGATAGTTATGTACAGGTGGGCCGTAAAACCTTGGACCAGCTTTGCCTGGGCTTGGGCAATACTTGCGGAAATATCTTTCGGTGCAGCACAGGGCGCGCTATTCGTATACGCCGAGGCTTGCACTTGTCCGCTCGGGCAGGGTTGCGGGGTGGCTGCGGATTTCCGTATTTCGGCCAGCAGGTCAATGCTTTCCGGAATTGCCTTAGTAATATCCTGCACGGGTACCGACGCACTGACGAGCGCACGCACATCCACGCCTTTTGGTTTGCAGGGTGGAAGCACGCTGTTGAGGTCCTTCCGCTGGTTGTACGCCTTGAGCTGCGCCTCGGTGCAGGTCGGCAAGGCCTGCACTTTTTTGATGAGCAGGTTTTGGATTTCTACCGGTGCCCGGCGCTTGATGTCTTGCAATTGCACAACGAGTGCGGCCTGCTCCCACTGCACCTCGCCGTGCACGAGCCGGAAGGCCATATCGAAACCGCGCTCTACCGTATCCTGCAAGAGCGTCGCCGGCACAATGGCCTGCACGACGTCGGCCAGGTCCGCAGCCGAAACCGGCGCCGACGCGAGCGCCTCGCCAAGATTATTCGGATCGCTAAGGATAACGGCGGGCAATTCTTCCAGCACCCGTTCGTACACCCGCGCCTCAACCAGCGCGCTCTTCCAAGGTGTGCTCGTTAGCAGCGTGCCGCGCAGTGCCCAGGTAAGCAGCACGGGAATGCTCGTGAGCACGCCGAGCAGGATGAAAACGACCCCCAGGAATTTACGCATACGTACAGTGTATCGTGCAGACGAGTGCTTGACTAGCGGCCCATGATAGGTTACAGTCCATTGAAAATCATACAAAAAAAATTGAAGAAAGGATGTTCAGTGGTTTCACAACTGCTCGTTACCATATCGCTCGCCTGTTCATCACCGCAACTGGACGGCACTGTGCTCAACACCATGCACGGCAAAGTCGCGACAAGCCAATTCCAGGCACTCTCCCCTGCGGATAGTACCAACTGGTATACCCTGGGTGTGCTCTACGCCAATCGCATCTTTACGATGGAATCAAAAAACAAACGTCGAGATGCCGATTCTGCCTTGCACTTCCTCCGGAAAGCCCGCACGCTGTGCCCCGAGAACCCGGTGATTGCTGCGTACATTGCTGTCACCATTGGTCTACGGGTAAAAGAGGATAACATATTCAAACAGAAGTTTGGAGATTCAAGAGCCCGCGCGAATGAGACCTTTAGGGTAATGGATTCGCTCCAGCGAGCGTACCCAAAAAACCTGGCTGTACAATTTCTCAGCGCCTGCTTGTTTCGCGAGGCTTCAAAATACATTAAGAACCAAGCTACCTTCCTGCTGACAAGCTATGATACATTCCATAGCCTGCATAAAATGGCGCTCTCTGGTCAACATCAGGAATTTTTCTCCCCGGACGTTCGCGGTCACATCCTATTAAGTCTGGCAATTTTAATAGGCAAACTTGAAAACCATGCCGAAGCAGATGCAACCGCCCAAGAGTACATTGCCGCATTGTTCAGGGAATGGCCAAATACGCCGGCAGCGAAATACGCCCAAGAGAAAAAAATGCAGGAAAAATAACTGCCTTACTTGCGCCTACCGAATTTCGGTCGGCGCTTTTTTTATCCGGTATTTTTCCGTCACGTTAAAACCCAGGTACTTGCCGAACATGAGACGCGTAATTGCCTCGGTTGCCGGAATGGAACCAAACATCACCATCGTCACCGGGAAAACCAGCCACTGCAGAAACATGACCACCCAGTGCCAGCGCGCAACTTGCGGCGGGCGCTTCGGGACGAGCGTCATGCTCAGCACCGCGGACGCGACCAAGCCGATCATCGAGGCAGTCATCATAACCGAGAGGATGTACGGCGTATTTTGCGTGAGCGCCGAGGTGAGTCCTTGTGCATTGGCGACCGCTATGGGTAAACGCCCAAGAATGAAAATGAGGATGGGGGCCGTGCACCACGAGAACGACCCTTCCAGCTGGTTGAACAAGTAGCGAAACTTTTTTACAAACGGAATAGATTTGTTCCCCCAGAAATTCCACACCATGAACGGAAAGTTCTCAATACCATAGGCCCACCGGCGTTGCTGCTTATACTGGTTCATTAGGCTCTGCTTCAAGGTCTGACTCATGACCGTATCCATGGAGAGCGGGATGAACAATGGCACCACTCGGTAATCCCCATCGTACTCGATAAAGCCTTGCACGAAGATACGCGAATCCTCGGTGACAATATCGCTCTGCCAAAAGCCCACATCCACCAAAGCTTTAAACGGCATGGAGTGGGAAGAGAAGGTAAACAGCCGTTCGGGCCGCATCTGCTCGGTCATGAGCCAAAAGGTGGTGGACATTGCCACGACGCGCATGAGGAAGGGCGACTCCCACACGTTGTTGTTGTACACCGCCAGCGGCTGGTAGCTGGCGCGCGTCGGGTTCGGCACCGTCAGGTAATGGTAGGCCAAACACGCAAAATACTGCGGGTGAACCACGGTGTCGACGTCAAACGACGATACGACTATCCGCTCGTACGGTATGCCCAGGGCATCAATTTCCTGCTTGGCAATCCTGCCGGCGTACGCAGTGTTCGAGCCCTTACCCATTACTTCACCGGGCACATTGGCAGGATGGACCGTAACCAAAAACCGGAAAAATTTCTGGCCGAACTGCACTTGCATGTTACTGGCGATAACTCGAAAATTTTCTTCGTCTTTTGCTTCACCGCACAGCACCACAAAGAGCTTATCCGCGGGGTACTGCACGTGCGTGAGCCCTTCCAAAGTTTGCGCAATGACGGCTTCGGGCTCTTTGTAGGTTGGCAGGAAGATAAGATGGATAATATCGCCGAAACCTGGCTGCACCTGCGCCATGGCCGACCAGTCTTTTGCCCTATCGAGCTTGTGACGGCGGTGCGACACCAGCAAGTACACGAGCAAGTAGCTAATGCGAATAAGCCACAAAGCATCGAAAACAATTATAAAACCTATAACCCACAGGGGCTTGAAGAACGACAGGACTATGGCCAGCGTAAAAGCCAGCCACACCAGTGCGCCGGGAATGATTTCCAGGGTGCGGTACCAACGATAGTCAGAGCGGGATGCGGCCATATCGGAGGCCAGTCAAAAAGTAAGTATCGAAAACCAGGCAAGTCTGGCCGGAGACCCCGCCGATGACGTGACTACTCGTGCGTAGCGGGGTTAAGAAAACTGACCTTAGTGCATCCGGGTCAGCGGGTCAAGACTTACTCGTACGTGAACCCGTCCTGCAATGAAGATGTTGGCCCGGTGGAATTTTTCAATACCACATCGACGAGCCCTTTGCTGCCAGCAGGTGTAGTAACGGTGATTTCTTTCTCCCCTTTCACTTGCACGTCCTTACCTTCAGTCTCGCCGAAAAGCACTTTGGGTGTGCCCCGAAAACCTTCGCCAGTAATCGTTACTTTGGTCCCGCCGGCAACTGCGCCCTTACTGGGCGATACGCCAAGAATAAGCCCGGGATTGGGCTCGGCGTTCACAATTGTCCCCTGCACGTTTGTCGTGGGCGTATTGGTAGTAGCGTCACCTTTGATAAAAACCAGGTACGCGCCAACCCCCAAGAGGCTGACGACTAGCACGATAATGAGAACCAGGTTACGTCGCATACGCGTGTACTATACCACATACCCCCGTACCAGTCGTCCCGCCAGGGCGGGGCTCCGGTGCGGGGTTTTCAAAAGTAGTAGTCGACCAGGAACTGTCCCAGTTTTTGGTCAAAAGCTACTTTCGCTGCTTCAGCCTTTTCCTGGCCGGCTTTCGAGAGCTCGGTCGGGAAGGCAAAAGTAAAAATGAGATTCTTGTTAGGATCTTCGGCGTACCACAGCTCGGCTTTCAATTCGTTACCCGGTCCAGCCGGTACAATGTAGCGCTTTATCTCGCCCGCAAATGTTGCCCGAATATCCGCTTCTTTTGGCGGCGTACGTTCGGCTAGCCCAAGCACGTCGGCATACAGCGCGTACACGTCATCCACTATTTTCTGGTTGAGGTCGTGCAAAATCATTCGCCGGTTTTGTACTTGGTTTTGATAGTCTCCACTTTCTGCTCCACGTTCTTCAAACGGTCCTTCAGCTGCTTGGCCAAAGCCATACCCCGCTCAAAATCCGCTAAGCCTTCTTCCACGTCAAACGCGCCGGCCTCAAATTTCTGCGCAAGCTTTTCGAGCTCGGCAAAGTCTTTGGCAAAGGTGGAAGCAGTTTTCTTAGGCATAGGTTCTAATCAACAGTGGAATCAATAGTGCCACGCTTTAGCCGGGTGTGCAAGCGGCTGCCCTTTTTGACCGTGGCCGCATCTTTGACCACGGTATTGCCCTGCATGGTCAACGAGTAGCCACGTTCGAGGGTGGCCGTGGGTGACAGCGTCTGGACGAGCTTGGCGGCATTGAACAAATCCGTCCGCGTGCGCTCCAAGGCAAAGCCGAACGCTTGCACCAGCAGTTGCCGCATGGCACCAACACGCTGCACCGTCCCCTGCACCACGTCGGCCAAATCTCGGGTGAGGTGGTGCAAACGGTCATAAAATTCGCCAAGCATCTGCCGCCAGCCATCGTCAAAATATCCAATGAGCATGTCGAGATTCATTTGCACTTGCCCGATGTCTGGGCTTACAAGTTCCGCGGCGTTGCTCGGCGTGGCCGCGCGCACATCGGCTACTAAGTCGGAAATGGTCCAATCCCGTTCGTGGCCCACACCGCACACAATTGGCACACTACACGAAAACATTGCTCGAGCCACGAGTTCACTGTTAAAAGCTTGGAGGTCTTCTAAACTCCCGCCGCCGCGCGTTAAAATAACGGTATCCAAGTCATACCGGTTACAGCGGTCGAGCGCTTTGACAATGCTGGCAATGGCACCGCTGCCCTGCACACCCACCGGGAAGAAAACTACGGTTGCAAACGGCCAGCGGTTTTTTAGCACGCGCAAAACGTCGGTTCGCGCTGCCGCGTCGGCCGAGGTAATGAGCCCAATGCGCTCCGGATACGTTGGCAACACGCGTTTTCGCTCCGGCGCAAAGAGCCCTTCGGTTTCCAACTTTTTCTTGGTCTTTTCCAACGCCTGCTGCAACGCGCCTTGACCAACCAATTCAATCTTTTTTACGCGCAAGTGTAATCCTCCGTTCTTTACGAATACTGACGGCGTGCCGGTGACGCGCACGGCCAAACCATCGGCCAGGTCGCAATCCAACTCGTGCGCCAGCATAAAGCAGCGCAGGCGGCTGCCTTCGTCCTTAATCTCAAAAAAGACCAGGGTCTCGCGGCTCAAACCCCGAAAGTCCGCAACTTCACCTTCAACCACAACTTCCCCCAACCGGCCCAAGTGGACCTTGAGCGTCTGGACGAATTCGCTGACGGAGAATATGGGCTGATCGGACATAACTGTACTATAGCAAATCTGCTGTCATTCCGACCCCGAGTGTATCGAGGGGAGGAATCTCGCATTTCGGGATTCGAGACCCCTCTGTCTGCTGACCTCGGGATGACAAAAAAAATAGAAAAACGGGCTGTGGTGTACACAACCCGTCACATAACGAAAGAACAAATCAATGACTACCGAGCGAAGAACAGACCACCAGAGTAGTTGTCGTAGGCATAGTGATCCCAGCTGGCGAAGCCGAGCTGCCCGTCGTCGAAGACCCTGCAGCGGAGCGAATAATCGACAGACTGGCACTGAACAGCTGCCATATCGTTGCCCGGGGTGTAATGGTCCCGACCAAGAACGTCGGGGTATGCAGCTATAGCAGTCAAGAAATCATAACCGCCGCTAAGATGCAAGATCTCTGGAAGAGAGTCGGCGTATTCCCTACATGCAGGAATTGAGAATCCCTGCAAAGGATTTGCCAGCAGTATGCCAATCACCGGACGCTCTTGCATCTTCGCCATCAAACGCTCGTGACTTTGGTGCACGATGCTCACTTGGCCGGCAAGCTCGCCTTTATGGTAATTTTTGAAACTCCGCTTAGGAAATTTCATGAGGTATGAGGACTTGACTGCAGTGAGAAATCGGCTCTCTAAGAGAGTACCGTAATCACCAGCTTCGGTCTGCGGCAGAACCAGAGGCAACCAGACGCCGTTGAAGCAGTTTTTGAAGCGAGGGTTAGCTTCAATCAAAGCTCGCAACGCCGCGATTTCCTGCTCGAATTCCTCGACAGAACAGAAGGCTGTTCCTTGAGGAAACAAGCTAACCAACCGATGTAAACGATCAGCTAAGTTCACTTCCGGCTGAACGAGTTTGAACGACCGATTGGCATCCGTTACAGACGACGTCAGGTCGTACGGTATGCACCGACCAGTACGGTCGAAAAGAAACCGAATGACGTCCCTAATGTCTGCTTGTTTGGTACCTTCTAAAATGCCATCAACCACTTCTTCGCCGCCGAGTTTATTCAACAGGGCTTCGATGTGACCAAGACTGTACTTTCCGTACTTCATGAGATGCTCCTTTCAGGCTCGTTGCCCGAAATTGAGATTTTTTGCCACTGCCCGTGGCCCGAGGTCCATTGATCCAATTGTCAAAGAACGCCCCATATTGGCATGGGGTTGGGCATTCGTCAATGCTGTAAAACAATTTCAACCAAGCGCGGCCCGCTGTGGCCGCGCATTCGGTACCGCAGGCAGAGACGCCTGCGCTAGGAAAATAATATTTACACCAAGCGCGCTCTCCAGCGTGCGCGGTATAAAAATAGTTAGCGTCCCCCTGCCATCAACCACGCGCCCAAAGCCGGACGCAGCTTGGGTTTTACAAACTGCACTTTCGGTGCAACCTGCTTCACCGCTGCCCGGAAGTACGACGGCAAAATAATAGGACATTTAAAAATCCCGCCAACGGTAACGAGTGGGAAAATCTTTCGCTGCAAACCGCTCTTTTTAATTACCGTTATGGCGAGTAAGGCCAACTCTATTGCTGCGTCAACCAGAATATTTTTCGCAACGTGGTCCCCTCGTTCGGCGGCGAACTGCACGTAGGGTGCGAGCGCGGCAATCTGCGGCTTGCCAAATGTTGGCTCGTACACAATACGCACCAGTGCATCAACGTTTCGAATTTTAAAATGCTTGAGTACGTACGCGGTAAGTAAGGTTTTTGGTCCGCGACCGTCTGCGGCTTTGGTCACGGCGTGCAGCGCAGCGCTACCTTGCGCAAAACCTGAGCCTTCATCAGCCAAGCGATGGCCGCGTCCGCCCGCCCGCGCAACGCCCTTTGGTCCATGAGCATACGCGTTGGAACCAGTACCAGAAATGATCACAGCGGCATGTTTCGTATCCGTTCCCGAACGCAGGGCAATGACAATGTCGTTAACCAACTTCCAACCCGGCGCCACAAGCCCGCGCAGCTCTTTGGCAAGCGCCCGATGCATTGCGGCGACGTCCCGCGGCGTATCCATCCCGGCTAAGCCAATGACCGCACGGTAGGGGCGTTTCCGTCCCCGCTGCTTCTCCGCCATGAGGATTGCCGCTTTCACGTTCCTCGCCGCTATTGCCACGCCAACCGCATGGGGGTTTGATGGGCCGGCTTTACCCCAGGCCAACTTTTTCCCTGCACCAAGCAAAGCCTCGGTTTTCGTCCCGCCGCCATCCACGCCAAGAAACCACTGGGTGTTTTGCATACCAGTAGTGTAGCACCACTCAAAAAAACTGAATAAAAAAAGGGGGGCACATCTATGAGATGCACCCCCGAAAATCGGTAGGTCTTAAAGACGAAAATGGGCAGGCAATCCGTCTGCTAAAACGACATTGATACAATATCGAAGCGATATACTGGTTCATTAAGAACGAGCAAGCTTCGAGGTAAGGTGCACGGAAAAGTATACTCATCGTGCTTTCAATGGTTTCGCTCTAGCAGCTACTGTTCGCTTTCGCGGAAACAATATCGGATGCAGCAGCATACTGCGAAACGTGCCGACACGTTGATGACCAAATGATGGTCGTCTTGCTGCGCCCTTGTGGATGAAGAACTACCGAGTTTTCAATTTTGTCCCCTTGGGGACGGAAATGCACGATTTTTGATTTAGAGGTAATGAGCAGCTTACACGAAGGTTGCCAGGCGGTCAAGGCCTCTTATCCACAGTATTGCCGCTTTTTGATACTCCCACTGCCATACTACGAGTATTCTTTGGCTAACTTTAGGTAAAAAGTTATCCACACCCCATTTTGAATAATGTCAGAGGTCCCTCGCTTTTGCTCGGGACGAAAAGCAAGCAACTGGGGATTTTACTTGCTTTTCGGTTTTCCTTCGGGTATAGTATCTATGAATCCTCATACAATCCTGCTTCCCATTCGTAATTCGTATATTCGTATCCCTTTTCGTAATTCGTAACCACATGGCCCCCATCCTCCACAAACAGAAGCGCGCAATTCTGGAATTCCTGCAAAAGTACGTGCGGGATAACGGCTATGCGCCGACCCTGACAGAGATTGCCAAAGCGTTTAATCTCTCCTCTCTCGCTACCGTACACGAACACGTAGCCTTCCTGGAAAAATCCGGGTTCATAAAACGGAACCGCAATAATGCCCGCGGGATTGAAATAATAGAACCCGAACAGGATAGCGACTTCACGGCCGCTTCCATGCTCCTGCCGCTCGTCGGCACCATTGCCGCCGGCTCCCCTATCGAGGCGGTAGAAGATAAGCAAGAAATGATTTCCGTACCGCAGGAACTGGTGGGCAAAAAGCACGCCTACATTCTCAAAGTGCGCGGCGACTCGATGATCGAGAGTTTGGTGGCGGACGGCGACTACGTGGTCGTGGAAAAGAGCGAACTCGCCCACGATGGCGACATGGTCGTGGCCATGCTTGATGATGGCACGGCAACATTGAAAAAATTCTTCCGCAAGAAGAACTTCATTCGCTTGCAACCCGCGAACACCAACTACAAGCCAATTGACGTGAAGAATGTCACTATTCAAGGCAAGGTCATTGGCGTTATTCGAAAGTATACCTAGATAAACCCAGCACCACCTATGAATATTATCCTGTTTAACGATTTTCAACCCATAATCACCAATTTGTTGGTAGGTGGTGCTGGGTAAATTTTTTTTACTTTCTACATTCGGTTATCCTTCGGCTCATGCACTTCTTCACCAAACTCTTTAAAGACCACCAGCACAGCGGCACGAACATTGCCTATGTGCGTTTGTGGCACATGGTGGCAAGTGTGGAGCAAGCCGTGCTGCCGTCATTGCGTAGCGTACCGTTTATCGTGGTTGATGCGCGCAAAACTCCCCTACGCGTGTTGGATGCAAATGAGATGGCGCGCTCCCTTGGAGTCCGTGTCGGCATGCACAGCCAACACGTAACGCAAAAATTTCCGAGCGTCCAGGTACGCTCGCTCAACCTTGAACGACTGCAGGGATTTACCCGCGCGTTCCACCGCATTGCAAAAAAGTGGGGCCGGATAACCAGCACCACGCAAGACGGCATGGGCATTACCATAATCATCCCGGCCGTAGATGCGCTGCAGCGTGCTGCAGTCTTCATGCACATTCAAGAGGCATGCTGGCGCGAAATAGAATGCAACGTCGTGGTTGGGGTTGGCGCCAACGTTGACTTTGCCCACTTGGCCGCCGCGGCCTGCCCCGAGCCGGGTTTTCGCTACTTGGACCGGCACGAGCAGCAAGCGCTTAACACGTTACCGGTAAGCATTATTCCCGGCATTGGCCGGCGAACTGCTCGGGCTTTGGTGGAACTGGATGTAGCCACAGTCTGGCACTTCATGCAACTTGATCAAACCACGATCGGTGAGCTTGGCGGCCGCTCTCTGGTACGCATTGCCAACCGGTATGCGCCGGCTGGGGCACTACCATTTGCAACACCTTTGCATGCAATTCCTACGTTTCCGAACAACCGCTACGCATACTCACCGGCGTAGCCGAGAAGTTTGACGAGGCTTTTGCACCATTCCCCTGGCCTGCAAGATTCTCACTGCTTGTGCCAAAATGGGTTTGAGGTCTTTATGGAGATGTGGCGGCGGTGTACCGGGAGTCACCGGTAACCAGAGTAGCCGAAGGTTCTTTACTTCACCGCCCATCACCCGAGGTACCACCTGATTGCCCTTACGTCGAAAAAGAAAATGATGGAGAATGTGCGGAATACGTTTAGGCAATGCGCCATGATCATCCGTAAGGTAATGTACCGCTGAAAGTCGAGCAAGCATTTCAATGTCAACAACGCCGGTCTCTTCAGCAATCTCACGCTTTGCGGTTTCGACAAGTGTTTCATGCCCTTCCCGGTGGCCTTTGGGCGTGCCAATGCGCAGGTTGTCTTTACGCTGGACGAAAAGCAGGGCGTGACGATGTGGGTCGAACACAATTCCACCAGCACTAATGTGGAGCTTTGTGCCCCGGGTCGAAAGAGTGATGTTCGGTTCGCCACTATATGTGGGCACGACCCAACGTGGGTGTGGCTTACGGCTGGCGGCAACGCCAGCTGCAATGAGCGTATGTGGTTCTAACACATCATCACCAACGGAGATCTGCACCACGGGACAACCTATGGCGGCGCTTAGGGCATTCGCCGTGGTGAGATAAGCGCGCGTTTGCGAAAACGACGGCATGCGCACGGCGACGATGATGAGTCGCAGGGCATGCAGCCGGGTCGCGGGTGCAACCCGGCTAATGGCACTAAGCAAACGCGTGTCGCGTTGTGCGGTAGCAGTGAACTTTGCTAACGCAATGCGCCGGTCATACTGGCAGGCAACGAGGGCGTCGCTCCCTCGCGCGACAATGAGTAAAGTTGCGCCGGTCATTTTCGCAGTTTATCTACCAAAATAATTTTTCGATTCTCAAGAATGTCATAGAGAAAACGGTCGGTAATGTCGTTACGATACTGGTACTCTTTCAAGGTGAGGACGGTGTACCGCAAGTCATGGTCCATCTCCCGTTGAAAGCGCCGCACTAACCGGCGGAGCTTCAGCCGTTGCACGGTACCGACAATGAATATGTCCGTACGGGCTTCGGGTACGTTCGTGAAAAAACCAGTGAGAATAGCCAGCCGGATGCGTCCAACGGCTTGGAGCTTCTTGCCAAAGTTGTACTCCGTAAGAATTTGGGCTTTGAGAAAGAGGGCGCGAAGTTCGGGAAAAATCGGCGCCGCCGCATTCATTCGGAGCGTCATAATCCCTTTCTCTACCTGCTGGTCGAGGAGACCCAGCGGCATGAGGCGCTTGAGCTCGGCCCGCAGCGTCTGCGGTCGGATACGTGTTTTCTTGCTAACCTCCAAAAGCGTGTAGGCCCGGTCTGGGTTGAACACAAAAAGGCGTAAGAACGTATAGCGAATTTCTGAACCGAGGAGGGCGTCGAGCATAGGGTTCCCGCCTCGCGAATGAGGGGTTCCTGTAGTATACTGTGGGCATTTGCTGGACTCAAGGAAACCCGCATGTCGAGTATAGAAAAACTGCTGATTTACGATGCCACACGGAGCCGGGCAACCACCCACGTGTTCATTGGGCACCCGAGCCCCGCGGAAGAGCGAACCCTAGGAAAGCTGGGTTTTGTTGCGGAAATAGCCGGCAGTGACCGGATTTTTCAGGAACTCTTAAGCCGTTTGCAAGAATTTGTAAAGACTGCCTACTACACCTCGCCCGAGGCGCATGCGGACGTCGCCTTTGAGCATACGGTGCAGGCAACCAACCGGTACTTAAGCGAGCTCGTCGGCGACTTTGGAGCGGGCTGGGTAGACCGTTTTTCCATGGTCCTCTTCACCTTCCGGAACGGGGAATTGCACTTTGCCGATGTCGGGCAACTCGTGGGCTTTCTCTTCCATGACAAACAGGTGGTAGAAATGCTGGGCGGGCGGCAGCGCAATGCCCGGGTGAATCCCTTAAAAATGTTTACCTCGATTGCTGCCGGCTCCATTAAAGGGCAGGATGCAATTGTCTTTTGTACCGCCAATCTCTTAGATTATTTTTCGGTGGATAAGTTGCGACGGACCGTGGTGGATATGCCACTCGGCGGTGCCGCCCGACAACTCGAGCTCGCGCTGCGTCATGACCCCACGCACGCCGCGTTTGCCGCCGTCATCCTCCAGACCCAAGCTGTACCCGTGCAGCCAATCCAATACGAACCCGTGCGCCAGCCCGCGATGCCCGGCGCCCCGCAACGGTCAATAGATTCCATGCTCGCCCAAACCGCGCAAACCCAAGCCCTGCTCACGCCTTCGCTCTGGCCGGCTTTCAAACGGGGGGCAAAACGCGGCACCCAAAAAGCAATTGTGCTTTTTCGGGCCATGGTGCTCCGAAAGCCAACGCGTCTTTCGCCCGTACTCGAACGGATAAACAACGATGACGATCGTACCGGCCCGATACTCCCACGCGGTACCCA
>ERZ1292623.1745-Hain-H51-01um-R1-1745-length-20413-cov-44_pt1 | contig 20413 bp, 18 predicted proteins | sample MGYA00564398_ERZ1292623 | MGnify/ENA primary metagenome ERZ1292623 (study PRJEB36523, sample SAMEA6512633) | groundwater metagenome | collected 2019-01-07 | study: AquaDiva: Metagenomics assemblies of 32 groundwater samples | reverse complement strand
TCATGGCGCTGCGCATGAAAACCCGTTTCCGCCATGGCGGAAAAAAGACCCCGGCCGAGCGGGCCTCGGTGGTGGCGTTCAACTTCTGGAAAGTGGCGCAGGAACTGTATCGCCGCATGCAGAAAGAGGACTTCAAGTTCGGCAGTGGCGACCAGATCGTGGCCATCATGACCGAGACCCTGGCCTTCCTGGTGCAGGTGGCCGACCGGCTGGTGTACGGCAAGCTGCCGGAAGACGAGCGCCAGGAGTTCGTCACCGCGCTCGGTCTGAAGCTGGCGGAGGCGATACAGTCGAACCTCACCGATCTGCACGGCCCGGCCGACTACCAGACCCCCTTCATCCGCACGCTCAACGAACGTTTCGGCGATTACGCGGAGTTCGATTTTTCCGGCGGCAAGCCCGGCTACGGTTTCCTGCGTTACTTCGCCGAAAAAGTTTCCACCGGCATCGCCGCCAGCGACAACAAGTGGGTAAGCGAGTATGTAATGGAGATCGAGGCGCCCGAAGCGCTCAAGCACGCCCGGCGCGTGGTGCACGAGGTGATGGGGATCCCGCTCGGCTAGCCGCCCAGCGCGGCTATCCATTAGAATGCGCTGCTGCCCGCCCCGAGTGGGCCGCCTTAACCGGAACCAACACCCCCATGCTTGAGCTCAATCCTCTATTGAACAAGGTCGGCGACCTCCAGTCGCGTCTCGCGACCTTGAGGGGGTTACTTTGACATCGACGGCAAACGCGAGCGCCTGAGCGAAGTCCTGCGCGAGCTGGAACAACCCGAGATCTGGAGCAAGCCCGATCGCGCCCAGCAGTTTGGCCGGGAGCGCGCCCGCCTCGAGAAAGAAGTGGGGGGTAGCGACCGCATGATGCGCGAACTCGATGAGGCGCGCGAACTGCTGGACATGGCGCGCGGCGAACAGGACGCCGCCATGGCCGAGGCGGTCAGCGCCGATGTGGCCCGGCTGGAGAAGGAAGTCGAGGCCCTCGAATTCCAGCGCATGTTTTCCGGCGAGATGGACGAGCACAATGCCTTCGTCGACATTAAATCCGGCGCCGGCGGCACCGAGGCGCAGGACTGGGCCAACATGCTGTTGCGCATGTACCTTATGTGGGGCGAGAAGCGCGGTTTCGAGAACGAAGTGCTGGAGGTGTCGGACGGGGAGGTGGCCGGCATCAAGAGTGCCACCATCAAGGTCAGCGGACCCTATGCCTACGGCTGGTTGCGCACCGAATCCGGCGTGCATCGGCTGGTGCGCAAGTCACCGTTCGATGCCAACAAGGGGCGCCACACCTCGTTTGCGTCGGTGTTCGTTTACCCGGAAGTGGACGATGATATCGATATCGAGGTGAATCCCGCCGATCTGCGCGTCGATACCTACCGCGCCAGCGGTGCCGGCGGCCAGCACGTCAACCGGACCGACTCCGCCATCCGCATCACCCACAACCCTTCGGGCATCGTCGTTCAGTGCCAATCCGACCGGTCGCAGCACCGCAACCGTGCCGAGGCCATGCGCATGCTCAAGGCCCGCCTGTATGAGGCGGAGATGCACAAGCGCAATCAGGCAAAGCAGAAACTCGAGGACAGCAAGAGCGATATTGAATGGGGGCACCAGATCCGTTCCTACGTCCTGGACCAATCGCGGGTAAAGGACCTGCGCACCGGGGTAGAATCGGGAAGGCCCGACGATGTCCTGGACGGAGGACTTGACCAATTTCTCGAGGCGAGCCTGAAAGGCGTGACGACCGGCACTAACGAATAAATGAGAATAAATTCATAACTCGTTGATATCCATGGCAGAAGAACTCGACGAAAACGAACAGATCGCCCTGCGCCGCCGCAAGCTGGAAGAGTTGCGCCAGACCGGCGTGGCCTTCCCGAACGACTTCCGGCGCAACATCATGGCCGGCGAGCTGCACGCCGAGTACGGCGAACAGGACGCGGGCGAGATCGAAACCCGCAATATCCGCTGCAAGCTGGCCGGCCGGTTGATGACCCGGCGCATCATGGGCAAGGCCAGCTTTTGCCACCTGCAGGACATGTCCGGGCGCATCCAGATCTACGTGACCCGCGATGCGCTCGGCGAAACCTCTTATGAGGAATTCAAGAAGTGGGACATCGGCGACATCCTCGGCGCCGAGGGCACGCTGTTCAAGACCAAGACCGGTGAGCTGTCGGTCAAGGTCGACAGCCTGCGCCTGCTGACCAAGGCCTTACGGCCGTTGCCGGAGAAATACCACGGCCTCACCGACACCGAGACCAAGTACCGGCAACGTTATCTCGACCTCATCATGAATGAAGTCGCGCGCGATACCTTTCGCACGCGCACCCGCGTCGTTCAATATATCCGCCGCTTCCTCGATGGCCGCGGTTTCCTGGAGGTCGAGACGCCGATGATGCAGGCGATCCCCGGCGGCGCCGCCGCCCGGCCGTTCACCACCCATCATCATTCGCTCGACATGCAGTTGTTCCTGCGCATCGCCCCGGAGCTGTATCTCAAGCGCCTGATCGTCGGCGGTTTCGAGCGGGTCTACGAAATCAATCGCAACTTCCGCAATGAAGGCCTTTCCACTCGCCACAACCCGGAATTCACCATGCTGGAGTTCTATCAGGCCTACGCGGATTACCGCGACCTGATGGACCTGAGCGAGGAGCTGCTGCGCGGTCTGGCAGAAGAGGTGTTGGGCAAGACCGTGATCACCTACCAGGGTGAGCAGTACGACTTTGGCCAGCGTTTCGCGCGCATGACCCTGGCCGAGTCGGTGCTGGCCTTTAACCCGGACATCCGGGCCGAGGACCTTGCCTCGGTCGAGAAGCTGCGCGCCCACTGTGCGCGCCTGGGTATTCCGGTCAAGCCGGGTTACGGCGCCGGCAAGCTTCAGACCGAGATCTTCGAGAAGACGGTCGAAGCCAACCTCAAGGCCCCGACCTTTATTACCGCCTATCCGACCGAGGTATCGCCGCTGGCGCGCCGCAACAATGAGGATCCTGCGGTGACCGACCGTTTTGAATTCTTCGTCGGCGGTCGCGAGATCGCCAACGGCTTTTCGGAGCTGAACGATGCCGAGGACCAGGCCGAACGTTTCCGCCAACAAGTGCAGGACAAGGAAGCCGGCAACGAAGAGGCCATGCACTTCGATGCCGATTACATCCGCGCCCTCGAACACGGCATGCCGCCCACGGCGGGCGAGGGCATCGGCATCGACCGGCTGGTGATGCTATTGACCGACTCGCCGTCGATCCGCGACGTACTGCTGTTCCCGCACATGCGGCCGGAGGCTTAGTTTCTGGCGGTTGTAATGTGAGAGTCGCTAACCCCGAGCGATTGAGCTCCCCGCTCAAGGCGGGTATACACTGCACCGCATAATCACCGTGAAGTCGCCGTCATGACTGAACCTGCCATTGCCCAGAAAGCTCCCTATGCCGTTGACCTCAAGCCCGGCGTCTACTGGTGGTGTGCCTGCGGTCGCTCAAAGACCCAGCCATTCTGCGACGGTTCACACAAGGGCACCGGCCTCGAACCCGTGAAGATTGAGATGACGGAGGCCAAACAGGTTTATCTCTGCGGTTGCAAACATTCGCGCACCAAGCCGTTTTGCGACGGCAGTCATAAAACCCTCTAAACGCGCCCATCGAGGTCCGCGCTGAGTGGTGGCAGCCAACCCAAATACTGTCCTCGCCCTCATGGGCCCCACGGCGGTAGGCAAGACCGCCTTGGCCTTGGCATTGCGCGAGTCACTGCCGGTTGAAATTATCAGCGTTGATGCTTCGCAGGTTTATCGCGGGCTCGATATCGGCACCGCCAAGCCGAGCGCCGAAGAACTGGCGCGCGCGCCTCACCGTCTGATCGATATTCGCGATCCGTCCGAAACCTATTCGGCGGCCGAATTCCGCCGCGATGCCCTGCGGGAAATCGACGACATCCATCGCGCCGGGCGTCTGCCGCTGCTGGTCGGCGGCAGCATGTTTTATTTTCGCGCGCTGGAGTTCGGCCTGTCGCGGTTGCCGTCCGCCGACCCGACGATCCGGGCGCGTCTGCTGGCCGAGGCCGGGCGTTCGGGTTGGGCCAGCCTGCACGCGCGACTGGCGGCGGTCGACCCGGTCAGTGCCGAAAAGATTCATCCCAACGACCCGCAACGCCTGCAACGGGCGCTGGAAATCTACGAGCTGACGGGTGAAGCCCCCAGCCGCGCCCAAGCCCAGGCCAGCCCGGAACCGGCCCCGTACCGGTTCGTGAAGCTCGCGATCCTGCCGGATGACCGGGTCGCGCTGAATGACCGCATCGCCCTTCGATTTCACGCCATGCTGGAGCAGGGTTTTCTGGACGAAGCGCAGGGTCTCTATCGGCGCGGCGACCTGCATCCCGACCTTCCATCCATGCGAACAGTGGGTTACCGGCAGGCCTGGGAGTACCTGAGTGGACAGGTCGGCTATACTGACATGGTTGAACGGGCGATCCAGGCGACCCGTCAGCTGGCCCGGCGACAACTGACGTGGTTGCGACGTTATCCCCAGATCCAACGCCTGGAGATGGGCGGAGAAACGGCGGCGACGGCCCGCGATCTGATCGGCCGGGAACTGTGTTTATAATGGTCAGGAGCGACCCCAAGTCGCCTGGTTGTACACCATAAAACAAGCCCAAGCCGACGGGCTGAAGACTCATAACAACAGGAGAAATACCATGACCCATCCAAAAGGGCAGGCCTTACAAGACCCTTTCCTCAACACCCTGCGCAAGGAACATGTCCCGGTATCGATCTTTCTGGTGAACGGCATCAAGCTTCAGGGGCAGATCGAGTCGTTCGATCAGTTCGTGGTGCTGTTGAAGAATTCCGTCAGCCAGATGATCTACAAGCACGCCATTTCCACGGTGGTGCCCGGCCGGCCAGTCAAGTTCCTGATCGAAGGCGCTGAGCCTGACGAAAAAACCCCCGGGAACGAATAAGCCGCCGGCGGATATGCCGGGCCGGCGCCGTCGTGAGCGCGCGCTGCTGGTCCACGTGCATCTGCCCGGTCGCTATGAACCCGAAGACTTGGAGGAGTTGCGGCGACTGGCGGAATCCGCCGGTGCCGAGGTCTGTGGCGTGGTCACCGGCCGGCGCGACGCTCCGGATGCCGCCACCTTCATCGGCCGCGGCAAGGCCGAGGAGATCGCCGCCCAGGTGACGGCCACCAGTGCCGATCTGGTGCTGGTCAATCACGAGCTGTCTCCCTCCCAGGAACGCAATCTCGAAAAGATCGTCGGCGGCCGCGTGCTCGACCGCGTCGGGCTGATCCTGGACATCTTCGCCCAGCGCGCCCAATCCGCGGAAGGCAAGCTGCAGGTGGAACTGGCGCAGCTGGAACACCTGTCCACGCGCCTGGTGCGCGGCTGGACGCATCTGGAACGGCAGAAGGGCGGCATCGGCCTGCGCGGTCCCGGTGAAACGCAGCTGGAAGTCGATCGCCGCCTGGTCCGCGATCGCATCAAGAAACTGAACGAACGGCTTGAGCGCGTGAGCGTGCAACGGCGCTCGCGCCGCCGTGCCCGCCACAAGGTGCCGATCCCGACGATATCGCTGGTCGGCTACACCAACGCCGGCAAGTCGACGCTGTTCAACCGCCTGACCGGCGCGAGCGTCTACAGCGCCGATCAGCTGTTTGCCACGCTCGACCCGACCATGCGCCGTCTGGAATTGCCCGGCCGCGTGTCGGTGGTGCTGGCCGATACGGTCGGCTTTGTCCGTCATCTGCCGCACGATCTGGTCGAGGCCTTCAAATCGACGCTGGAGGAGGTGGCCGAGGCCGATCTGTTGCTGCACGTCGTGGACCAATCCAGCCCCGAGCGCAACGAGCAGCAGCAACGCGTCAATGAAGTGCTGGCGGAAATCGGCGCGGCCGGTATTCCGCAGCTGACGGTGTTCAACAAGATCGATCTCAGCGGCGACGCCCCGCGCACCGCCATGGATGCCACCGGCCAGCCCAACCGGGTGTGGCTGTCTGCCCAGACGGGCACCGGGATCGGGGAACTGCAAGAGGCACTGTCTATCTTCTTTCGACGGGACCGTCGCCTGTACCGGTTCCGGTTGCCACCCGAGGCCGGGCGTCTGCGCTCGATCCTGCACGAGCGATTCGAGGTTCAGGGTGAGAGTGCATTGGACGATGGCACGATGGAACTGATGGTTGCCCTGAACCGCGCCCAGCACGACTGGTTCACCCAGCAGGAAGGCTACGATCCCCGCTTTCTGCAGGACGATGGCGCTGTTGTCCTTGCCCCTACCGGCTCATAACCCATAGAATTCCGCTCCGGACCGCCGCACACGGCGGCCACCCGCGATGGTGCGGGTCATTTTTGTCTGAACGCAGGATTTTCAGGATAACCGCATGGCTTGGAATGAACCCGGGAAACCGGACAGCAAGGATCCCTGGGGAGCGGGGCGCCGCGGCAGTGCGGCGGGTTCCGATCTCGACCAGCTGGTGCGAAAGCTGCGCGACCAGTTATCCGGTCTGTTCGGCGGCAAGGGCAAAGGTACGGGCGGCGGCGGGTTCAGCGCCGGCCAGGCCGGTGGCGCCATGCTGGTGGCGGTTGTGATCGTGGCGGTGTGGCTGCTCTCCGGCGTGTACATCGTGCAGGAAGGCGAAAAGGCGGTGGTCCTGCGCTTCGGCGAGAAGGTCGACATTACCGACCGTGGTCTGCGCTGGCGTTTCCCCTGGCCGATCGAACGTGTCGACAAGGTCAATGTCGGCAAGATCTCCACCATCGAAGTCGGTTATCGAACCTCCGGCGGCAGTCGCAGCAAGGTGCCGAACGAGTCGCTGATGCTGACCGAAGACGAGAACATCATCGATATTGAATTCGCCGTGCAGTACAAGGTCAAGGACCCGGCGCAGTTCCTGTTCAGCGTCCATCGTCCGGAGGACACCATCGTCCAGGTGACCGAGTCGGCGGTACGCGAGGTGGTCGGCCGCAGCAAACTGGACTACGTGTTCGAGAACCGCAAGCTGATTGAAAGCGACGTGCGCAAACTGCTGCAAGTTATCCTCGACAACTACAACAGTGGCATCGAAATCCAGGCCGTCGAAATGCAACGCGCACAGCCGCCCAAGGAAGTGAAGGATTCCTTCGACGACGCCGTGCGTGCGCGCGAAGACAAGGAACGCGCCAAGAACGAGGCCGAGGCTTATGCCTACGACATCATCCCGCGTGCGCGCGGCGATGCCGAAAGCCTGATCAAGGAAGCTGAGGGTTACCAGTCAGCCGCCGTTGCCCGCGCCCAGGGTGATGCCCAACGTTTCGTGCGCGTGGCCAACGAGTACGTGAAGGCGCCGGGCGTAACCCGCCAGCGGTTGTACCTGGAGACCATGGAAAAGGTGTTGTCGCGCAGCACCAAGGTGCTGATCGACCAACGTGCAGGAAATAACATGATCTATCTGCCGCTCGACAAACTGATGGCGGGTCGCGAGGCGAAGCCGGCGCCCGGTCCGGCCGCGTTTGTGCCGTCGACCACGCCGGTGGCCGCGGAGCCGACCGTTGGCGATCGCGATCCGGACAGCCAGCGCCAGCGACCCGATGCCCGCCGCCGGGGGAATCTGCCATGAACCCGAATCGTTTGATCGCCGCCGGCGCGGTGCTGGTGATCGTGCTGATGATCGTATCCTCGGCCTTCTACACGGTCGATGAGCGCCAGAAGGCCCTGGTCACCCGTTTCGGCGAGGTAATTCGCTACGACGACAAGCCCGGTCTGCACTACAAGACGCCGTTCGTCGACAAGGTGGTGTACTTCGAGGCGCGCATCCTGACCATGGATGCCGAACCGACGCCGTTCCTGACCCAGGAAAAGAAGTACGTCATGGTCGATTCGTTCGTGAAGTGGCGCGTCAGCGACCCGCGCAAGTTCTACCTGACCGTCGGCGGCCAGTACGCCGACGCGCGCCGCCGCCTCGACCAGCTGGTCAACAGCAGCCTGCGCGATGAGGTCAACAAGCTCAAGGTCCAGGACGTGATCTCGAAGGACCGCGCCAAGATCGTCGCCACCGTGACCACCAACACGCGCGAAGAGGCCCGCAAGTTCGGTATCGAGATCGTCGACGTGCGCATGCAGCGTGTCGATCTGCCACCCGAGGTGAGCAAGTCGGTTTACGACCGCATGAAGGCCGAGCGTTCGCGTATTGCCAATGAGCTGCGCGCCCAGGGCGACGAGGAATCGAAGAAGATTCGCGCCGAGGCCAACAAGACCGTGACCGTGACCATCGCCAACGCCTACCGCAAGTCCGAGGGTCTGCGCGGCGACGGCGATGCCCGTGCCACCGCCATCTACGGTGCCGCCGCCAACACCGCGCCGGAATTTTACGCCCTGTACCGGAGCCTCAAGGCCTACCAGGAAACCTTCAAGAACAAAGACGATATCCTGATTATCGATCCCAGTTCGGATTTCTTCCGCTACATGAAGAAACCGTGACCGCGGGGAGAGGGTCGCGTGGTGGGTAAGGAGCTGGCGATTGCGCTGGCCCTGTTGCTCATCCTCGAAGGCCTTCTGCCTTTTCTCAGCCCCGCGGCCCTGCGACGCGCTTTGCAGGCCATCCACGACATCAGCGACCGGCAGCTGCGCATGATCGGCCTGGGCAGCATGTGTGCCGGAATTGCGCTGCTCTATATCGTCAACGACTGACTCTCAACACTTCTGAAATTATGAGCACACAGGACAGATGGCTGTTGCCCGATGGCATCGAGGAGGTGTTGCCCGACGAGGCGCGCGCGCTCGAGCAATTGCGCCGCGAGCTGCTCGATTTGCTGGCGACCTGGGGCTACGAGCTGGTCATGCCGCCGCTGGCCGAGTACCTGGAGTCGCTGCTGACCGGTGTCGGCCGCGAGCTGGACCTGCAAACCTTCAAGCTCACCGACCAGCTGTCCGGCCGCACCATGGCCGTGCGCGCCGACATGACCCCGCAGGCGGCGCGCATCGATGCCCACTACCTCAAGCGCGACTCGGCCACACGACTCTGTTATCTCGGTCCGGTGTTGCGCACGGTGCCCGACACGATCGGCGGGACGCGTGAGCCCTGGCAGTTGGGCGCTGAACTCTACGGCCATGCCGGTCCCGAGGCCGATGCGGAGATGCTGGCACTCATGCTGGCGGTCCTGCGCCAGGTCGGTCTGCGTCAACTGCACGTGGATCTCGGCCACGTCGGTGTCTATCGTTCACTGGTGGCCGAGGCCGCACTCAACGACGAGACCGAGCAGGCACTGTTCGCCGTTTTGCAACGCAAGGCGTCGTCACAGGCCGCGGAGCTGCTGCAGCAGGCTGGCGTGAAACCGGCGGCGCGCGAGTGGTTGATGTCGCTGCTTGAACTCAACGGCGGGCTGGAAGTGCTGGCCGATGCCCGCCGTCGCCTGAAGAAGGCGCCGGCCGCGGTCATGTCCGCGATCGACAACCTGGAGGCCATTGCCGGTCGGCTGTCGACCGAATCCGGCGTGCCGCTGCATGTCGATCTCGCCGAGCTGTCGGGTTATCGCTATTACACTGGCGCGGTGTTTTCGGTGTTCGTGCCCGGCCACGGCCGGGCCGTGTGCCGCGGCGGTCGCTACGATGGCATCGGCAAGGCCTTCGGCCGCAGCCGTCCGGCGACCGGTTTCGGCGCCGATTTGCGCGAGTTGAGCCGCCTCACCAGTCGTTCGGCCCCGGCGCTTACCGGCATCCTGGCGCCGGCCGACGGCGATGCCGGTCTCGAACGCGAGATCGCCCGGCTGCGTGCCGCCGGCGAACGCGTGGTCGTTCGGCTGCCGGGGGATAAATCCGTGCCCGCGGCCTTCGGCTGCGATCGTGCGCTGGTCTCACGCAGTGGGCGTTGGCTCGTCGAGCCCGCCGCTTCCGCCTAGAAGTCATCTCAAAATGCGAATAACGCTAACCGCAGATAGACGCAGCATTGGATGGATAAACGCAGATATATTCAAATCCGCGTTCATCTGCGCATGTCATTCGCGTTCATCCGCGGTTCAGGTTCTGACAAGTGTTTTAAGATAGTTTCTAGTCATACACCATAATTCATACACAAGCTGAGTCATCATGGCCAAGAATGTCGTTGTCATCGGTACGCAGTGGGGAGATGAAGGCAAGGGCAAGATCGTCGATCTGCTGACCGATCGCGCCCATGCCGTGGTCCGTTTTCAGGGTGGGCACAATGCCGGCCATACCCTGGTGATTGGTGGCAAGAAAACCGTTCTGCACCTGATCCCCTCGGGCGTGCTGCGCCAGGGCGTCAGTTGCCTCATCGGCAATGGCGTGGTGCTGGCCGTGGACGCGTTGTTCAGGGAAGTCGACGAACTCACCGCCAACGGCGTCGAGGTCATGAAACGCCTCAAGGTCAGCGACTCCTGCCCGATCATCTTTCCGCACCACGTGGCGCTCGACCAGGCGCGCGAAAAGGCCCGCGGCAAGAGTGCCATCGGCACAACCGGTCGCGGCATCGGCCCGGCCTACGAAGACAAGGTCGCGCGTCGCGGTTTGCGTGTCGCCGACCTGATCGATACGAAAGGTTTTCCGGACAAGCTCAAGGACGTGATGGAGTACCACAATTTCGCCCTCAAGAATTATTTCCACTTCGAGACCGTCGATTACGCCAAGACGCTGGAACAGTTTCAGCAACTGGCCGAACGCCTGCGTCCGCTGGTGGCGGATGTGCCGGAACTGCTGCACGGCTACGCCAAGGCCGGCCAGCGGGTGATGTTCGAAGGCGCGCAGGGCACCCTGCTCGATATCGATCACGGCACCTACCCGTTCGTGACCTCGTCCAACACCACCGCCGGCGCGGCCGGCACCGGCACCGGTGTCGGACCCGGCCAGCTGCATTACGTGCTCGGCATCACCAAGGCCTACACCACGCGTGTCGGCGCCGGGCCGTTCCCGACCGAACTGTTCGATGCGGTTGGTGACCGGCTGGGAGAGCGCGGGATGGAATTCGGCTCCACCACCGGTCGCAAGCGTCGCTGCGGCTGGTACGACGCCGTGATCATGCGCCGGTCGAACCAACTCAATGACGTCACCGGCCTGTGCGTCACCAAGCTCGACGTGCTCGATGGCCTTGAGACGCTGAAGATTTGCACGTCGTACCGTTTCGACGGCCAGGTGCGCCACACCCCGCCGAGCGGGGCGGATGCGTTGTCGCGCTGCGAACCGGTATACGAAGAGTTGCCCGGCTGGATGGAATCCACCGTGGGCGTAAAGGATTTTTCGAAGTTGCCGGGGAATGCGCAGGCCTATCTGAAGCGCATCGAAGAGCTGACCGAAGCGCGCATCGACATCATCTCCACGGGTGCCGACCGCGACGAGACCATCATTCTGCGCCACCCGTTTGCGTGATTGCCGGATGCTCGCCGCCAGACTCAAGGCCCTGCATTTCTGGTTCGGCGTTCTGGCGGTGATGGCATTCCTGGCCACCGGCCAGTTTATGTACCACGCCTACGATCAGCTCCAGGGCATGGCCGACGGCCCACGCCTGCTGTTCCGCTCATCGCATCTCTACATATTGCTCAGCGCGATCCCGCACCTGATGCTCGGTGTCTATCTGGAACCGGCCGGGGTCGCGCGTTTCGGTCGCATCCAGCTGCCGATGTCGTTGCTGCTGGTGGCGGCCACGCTGTTGATGGCGGCTGGTTTCTTCGTCGAGCCACGGTTGGCGGGGCTGTCCCGTCCACTGACCCTGGCGGGGGCCATCGCCTTATTGGCCGCCGCGCTGCTGGCGATCGTGTTACACTCGCGCCATAGCCGGTCGTTCCGGATGAGTCGACGAATCAACGCCGGTTCACGGCGTCATCCAGGCAGGAAGATCGCAGGCGCGAAGAACAGAAGACCAACTGCCGAGTGAACGAAAGACGAGCGAACGCGGTTTTTAAAGACGGGGAAATGCGGTTTATTGTTTTAGTAAGATGGTACCGAGGAGAGGACTTGAACCTCCACGAGTTGCCCCACTAGAACCTGAATCTAGCGCGTCTACCAATTCCGCCACCTCGGCACGGACCCCGTCAGGACGGCGCACTCTACCGGCAGGCCCCCCACGATGTCAACGCGTAAACCCAGAAACGATACCGATCCCATGGCCGAGCGTGAAGCGGCCAAATACGAATTTCCCGTGCCCTCGCGCGAGGCGATTCTGGAGGTGCTGACCAAACGCGGTCAGCCACTGGATTTCAACGAACTGGCCGAGGCCCTGAACGTCGCGGGCGAGCGCGACCAGGATGCCTTCGGTCGCCGGCTGCGGGCGATGGAGCGTGATGGCCAATTGCTGCGCAACCGCCGTGGACGCTACGGACTGCCGAGCAAGATGGAAATGGTGCGCGGCCGGGTCAGCGGCCACCCGGACGGTTTCGGCTTCCTGATCCCGGACGACGGCAGCGCCGACCTGTTCCTGCCGCCACCGACCATGCGCGCCGTCATGCACGGCGACATCGTCATGGCGCGCGAAACCGGCTTGGATCAGCGCGGGCGTCGCGAGGGCGTGGTGGTCGAGGTGCTGGAACGCGGTCGCACGCGCGTGGTCGGCCGCTACACCATCGAACAACGCGTCGGCCTGGTGGTGCCCGAAGAACGGCGCCTGAGTCAGAACATTCTGATCACCCCGGGCGGGGAGGGCAACGCCCAGCCGGGGCAGATCGTGGTGGTGGAAATTACCCAGCCGCCCACGGCGCGCACGGCGCCGATGGGCAATATCGTCGAGGTGCTGGGCGAACACATGGCGCCCGGCATGGAGATCGAGATTGCCAAGCGCAACCACGATATCCCCTACGAATGGCCGCCGGGCGTGGAAGCCGAGGCGGAGCGGTTTGCACGCACGGTGCCGCCCGAGGCCGCCCACGGGCGGCTGGACGTTCGTTCGTTGCCGCTGGTCACCATCGACGGTGAAGACGCGCGCGATTTCGACGACGCCGTGTACGCCGAGCCCAAGGGCAAGGGCTATCGCCTGATCGTGGCGATTGCCGACGTGGCCCATTACGTAAAGCCGGCCAGCGCGCTCGACAAGGAAGGGCTCAACCGCGGCAATTCGGTCTACTTCCCGAAGAGCGTCATCCCCATGCTGCCCGAGGCCCTGTCCAACGGCCTGTGCTCGCTCAATCCCGACGTCGACCGTCTGTGCACGATCTGTGAAATGGAAATCTCGCCGTCGGGCGATATCCGCCACCACCAGTTCCACGAAGGCATCATGCGCTCGCAGGCGCGCCTGACCTACACCCAAGTGGCGGCCATGCTCGTCGATCGCGACGAAGCACTGCGTGCGCAGTACTCGCGGGTACTGCCGCACCTGGAAACGCTCTTCACCCTGTACAAGATATTGCACCTCGCCCGCCAGCAGCGCGGCGCCGTGGATTTCGAACTGCCGGAAACGCGCATCGTATTCGACGACAACCGCAAGATTCGCGAGATCGTCCCCGTGTTCCGCAACGACGCCCACCGGTTGATCGAAGAATGCATGCTGGTGGCCAACGTGTGCGCGGCGGAGTACCTGAAAAAGAACAAGGTGCCGACGCCGTACCGCATCCACGAAGTGCCGCCGCCGGACAAACTCTCCGACGTGCGCGAGTTCCTCACCGGGCTCGGACTGTCGCTTGCCGGCGGCGACAAGCCCGAGGCGAAGCATTACGCCAGGCTGCTCAAGTCGGTGGAACAGCGCCCCGACCGGCGCCTGGTCGAAACGGTGTTGTTGCGTTCGTTCTCGCAGGCGGTCTACAGCCCGGACAACATCGGCCACTTCGCGCTTGGCTTCCCGCATTACACCCACTTCACCTCGCCCATCCGGCGCTACCCGGACTTGATGGTGCACCGCGCCATCAAGCGGCTGCTGCACCGCGAACCGGCCGAAGTCACCGAAGACCGGATGAAGGTCATCAGCGCGCACTGTTCGAAGACCGAACGGCGCGCCGACGAAGCGACGCGCGACGTGGTCCGCTGGCTCAAGGCCGAGTACATGATGGAGCACATCGGCGGTGAGTTCGATGGCATCATCAGCGGTGTCACCAACTTCGGCATTTTTGTCGAGCTGGCCAACATCTTCATCGACGGTCTCGTGCACATCACGGCGCTGGGCAACGACTATTTCCAGTTCGATCAGGCGCTGCATCAGCTGATCGGCGAGCGCAGCCACCAGAAATTCCGGCTCGGCGACGCGGTGCGGGTGAAGGTGGTGCGCGTGAGCCTGGAAGAGGCACGCATCGACTTTGAGCTGGCCGGCACCAATGCACCGGCGGGCGGCAAGGCGCGCCAGCCTCGTTCCGGCAAGGATCGCCACAAGCCGGGCGGTCAACGCAAATCCCGCCGTCGCCGGCGCTAATAGAATGCTGAAAAAGTCCTTCGTGGCCTTTTTCAGCTCACTTCGCCGCGGCACATGTCCGCGGCTCGCTCCATTTTTCAAACACTGGCGTGTTCGAAAAATGGCAGCACATCCCTGTGCTGCACCGCAGGTCGCCGAAAAACATGTTTTTCGGCGACCTGCTAATTCCTCGCCGTCGATCGTCCATGGCTGACGACCTGATTTATGGATTGCATCCGGTGTTGGCGGCCCTGCGTGCCAACCCGGGCCAGCTGGAAGGGGTGTGGCTGGCGTCCGGGCGCGACGATCGCCGCCTGCAGGAAATCGAGACCATGGCGCGCGCGGGCAATGTGCCCTGTTTTCGCGTAGCGCGCGACGAGCTGGCCGACATGGCCGGCAGCCCACGTCATCAGGGCGTGGTCGCGCGCCGGCGGGCGGCCTTGTCCCGGCATGAACCGGATTTCAATGATTTTGTCGCCAAGCTGCCGGCCAAGCCGTTCCTGCTGGTCCTGGACAACGTGCAGGACCCACACAACCTGGGCGCCTGTCTGCGTTCGGCAGAGGCGGCCGGTTGCCACGCCGTGATCATGCCCAAGGACAACTCCGCGCCGTTATCGGCCGTGGCGCGCAAGAGCGCCAGCGGGGCGGCCGAGAACCTGCCGCTTTACCGGGTGCCCAATCTGTCGCGCGCGCTGGCGACGCTGAAGGAACAGGGCGTGTGGATCTTCGGCGCCGCCCACGAGGCCGACAAGACGCTGTACCAGGCCGATCTGACCGTGCCATTGGCGCTGGTGCTGGGCGGGGAGGGCAAGGGATTGCGGCGCTTGACCCGCGAGTCCTGCGACGCTCTGATCGCCATCCCCATGGCCGGGGCGGTCTCGAGCCTCAATGTGTCGGTGGCCGCCGGTGTCTGCCTGTTCGAGGCCGTGCGTCAGCGCCGCCGGTAGGCCGGCGCACTTGCCGGGGGGCGGGGCATTCAGTAGAATTCGCCGCTCATTTAAGCAGTTAGCCCTCACGGGCTCCTTGCCTCACCGGGCCACATCGGCTTCCGGGAGGCTTAATCCATAAGGAGTCAGCATGCGTCATTACGAAGTTGTATTCCTGGTCCATCCGGATCAGAGCGAGCAGGTGCCGGCCATGATCGAACGCTACCGTTCGATGATCGAGGGCGCCAGCGGCCACATCCACCGTCTGGAAGACTGGGGTCGCCGTCAGCTGGCCTATTCCATCCACAAGATTCACAAGGCCCACTACGTGCTGATGAACATCGAGTGTTCACTCGAGACGCTGCGCGAGCTGGAGTCCGCCTTCAAATTCAACGACGCGGTCCTGCGCTCGCTGGTCATCAGCCGCAAGCAGGCCGTCACTGAGCCGTCGCTGCTCATCAAGGAAAAAGAGAGTGAAGATCGCGGCGGCGGTAGCAGCAGTGAAGAAATCGTCGAGGCCATTCCGGCCTGAGCCCACGGAATACGAGGAACACACCCATGTCGTCATCGCGTTTTTTCCGTCGCCGGAAATTTTGCCGCTTTACCGCCGAGAAAGTTGTAGAGATCGATTATAAAGATCTCGGCACGCTCAAGCAGTTCATCTCCGAAACCGGCCGCATCGTGCCGGCCCGCAGCGTGGGCACCAAGGCGCGCTACCAGCGCCAACTGACGCGCGCCATCAAGTACGCGCGTTACCTGGCGCTGATGCCTTACTGCGACAGCCACTGAGCGGAGAACATCCATGGAAATTATTCTGCTGGAAAAGATTCGTAACCTCGGCGCACTGGGCGAAGTCGTCAACGTCAAGGCCGGGTTCGCCCGTAACTACCTGTTGCCGCAGGGCAAGGCGGTGTCGGCCACCGCCGACAACAAGGCCCGCTTCGAGGCCGAACGCGCCGAGCTGGAAAAGCGTCAGCAGGGGCAGCTGGTCGCCGCCCAGGCGCGCGCCGAGAAGCTCGCCGGCATGACCGTGCAGATCGCCCGCAAGATCAGCGACGAAGGCAAGCTGTTCGGATCGGTGACGCTCAAGGACGTGGTCGATGCCATGAAGGCCAGTGGCGTCGAACTCAGTAAGTCCGAGGTCCATCTGCCTGAGGGTCCGTTGAAGGAAATCGGCGATCACAAGATTCAGGTTACGCTCCACCCGGAGGTCAACCTGACCGTCACCGTGTCGGTGGTGGCCGAGAAATAGCACTACGGGCGGGTCGCCGGGCGTGAGCACGGCGATCCGGCATGACCAGAACGACTGCCCGCGATCGCGGGCGGCACAGTGGCGAGGGTAAGGCTCGATGGAGGAACGTGCCCTGTCCCGGCAAAGCGGTCGCAGCCATCTGACCGCGGCGCGTGGCGACGGCGACTTTCTGCTTCCTCCCCAGTCCCAGGATGCCGAGCAGTCCGTGATTGGCGGCCTGCTGCTCGATAACGGAGCCTGGGACCGTGTCGGCGACATCCTGACCGCCGACGATTTCTACACACGCAACCACCGGCTGATCTTCAACGCCGTCGCCGCGCTGATCGAAGAGAACAGCCCGGCGGACGTGGTCACGGTTTCCGAGTATCTCGTCAAGACCGGCGAACTCGATACCGTCGGCGGGCTCGCCTATCTCGGCAGCCTGGCCAACAACACCCCCAGCACCGCCAACATCGCGGCCTACGCGAACATCGTCCGCAACAATGCCTTGTTGCGCGAACTGATCCGCGCCGCCGGCGACATCTCCAAGGCCGCCTACCAGCCCGATGGCCGCGGCTCGGCCGAGCTGCTCGACTTTGCCGAGGGGCGGGTCATGGAGATCAGCGAGAAGGGACACCGGCGCGGGGAGTTCCAGCCCATCCGGCATCTGCTGTCGAAGGCCGTCGACCGCATCGACGAACTCTATCGCTCGCAGTCGTCCATCACCGGCGTACCCACCGGCTATTCCGACCTCGACGACATGACCTCCGGTTTGCAACGCTCGGACCTGATCATCATCGCCGGTCGTCCGTCTATGGGTAAGTGCATCGTGCACGATTCCGAGCTGATCATGGACGACGGCAGCGTCGCCACGATCGAGCAGTTATATCGAAGCGGGCGTGGTCAGCCCGTGGGTACCCTGAGCGATAACTTCAGGCTGGACCGCGCTGTTCCGGGCGATTACGTCGACGACGGCATCAAGCCGGTATTCGAAGTAACCACCCGCCTCGGACGCCGCATTGAAACAACCCTGGCGCATCCATTCCTGACCATCGGTGGCTGGCGTCCGTTGCATGAACTCAAGGAGGGTGACGTCGTGGCCGTGCCCCGGCGGTTGCCCGTGTTCGGCACGGAAACCATCCGCGAGTGCGAGGTGAAGCTGCTGGCCTACCTGATCGGCGATGGCGGCTTGACTGGCAACACCGCCCGTTTTACCAACAGCAATCCCAGGATTGCCGCTGACTTCAAGGACTCGGTCGAGGTTTTTGGCGGTCTGAGCCTGAGGCTGGACGAGCATCGCCGCGGGTTTGCTCCCACGTGGGGCGTGGCCTCAAACCGTGGGGACGTACGCGCGGCGCGCATGAAATTTGCCACACGACTGGATCGGGCATTGAAGGTCAGTGAGATGCCGGCGCGGGGCGTGGCCAATGCCGTCGGCGTGGTGCCCGCCTCGATCACCTATTGGCGCCAGGGCAGATCGGTCCCCAGCCCCGCGTCCTTCACGAAACTGTGCGAGGTACTGTGTGTTGAACCGGCCGAGTTGGCACCGGACGGGTTAATGTCGGCGCGCAAGAACAGCGTCAATCCGCTGGTTCGCTGGCTGAAGACCCATGGACTGATGGGGCACGGTGCCGCCCATAAAACTGTCCCCGCCTCGGTATTCAGACTCACGCGCGAACAGCAGGCGCTGTTTCTGAACCGGCTGTTCTCGACCGACGGTTGGGCGACCGTGTTGAAATCCGGTCAGGCACAACTCGGCTATGCCACGATCAACGAACGCCTGGCCAGGCAAGTCCAGCACCTGCTGTTGCGGTTTGGCGTGATCGCTTCCCTGCGCCTGCGCTGGGTGCGCTACCGGGATTCCCGTCGCCCTTCATGGCAACTGGATATCACGCATGGCGATTCCATGCTGACCTTCGCCCGCGAGATCGGCATCTTCGGCAAGGAGAAGGCGCTCAACGCGGTGGTGGAGGCCGTCACCCGCGTTCAGCGTCAGGCCAACCGCGACCTGTTGCCCGTCGGCATCTGGGCGCTGCTGGAGAAAGCCAAGGGTGACCTGAGCTGGCCGGAGCTGGCGCGCAAGGCCGGCGTCGCGGATTCGAATATTCACGTGGGCCGGCGCGGCCTGTCCCGCTCGCGTCTGGCCAAGTTCGCCCTCGCGCTGGGCGATCCGGAGTTGCTGGCGCTGGCCAACAGCGACGTCTACTGGGATCGTATCGTGTCGATCGTGCCCGCCGGCGAGAAGCAGGTCTATGACCTGACCATCCCGGTGACGCATAATTTCATCGCCAACGACGTCTGTGTGCACAACACCTCGCTGGCGATGAACATCGCCGAGAACGCCGCCATCGGTCACAAGGTGCCGGTCGCCGTGTTCTCGATGGAAATGCCCGGTTCGCAACTGGCCATGCGCATGATGGCCTCGCTCGGTCGCATCAATGCCCACCGCGTGCGCACCGGCAAATTGCACGACGACGACTGGCCGCGCCTGACCTCGGCCGTGTCAATGCTCAACGAAGCGCCGATCTTCATCGACGATACCCCGGCCCTGACTCCGCTGGAGCTGCGCTCGCGGGCGCGGCGCCTGAAGCGCGAGCACGGACTCGGGCTGATCATCGTCGACTATCTTCAGCTGATGTCGTCATCCCAATCGGAAGATTCGCGGGCCACGGAAATTTCCAGCATCACGCGCTCGCTCAAATCGCTGGCCAAGGAACTCGACGTGCCGCTGATCGCCATGTCCCAGCTCAACCGCGCGGTCGAATCGCGCACCGACAAACGCCCGGTCATGTCCGACCTGCGTGAATCGGGCGCCATCGAGCAGGACGCGGACGTCATCCTGTTCATCTACCGCGACGAGGTCTACAACGAGGACAGCCCCGAAAAGGGCATCGCCGAGGTCATCATCGGCAAGCAGCGTAACGGTCCGATCGGCAAGGTGCGCCTGACCTTCCTCGGCGAGTACACGCGCTTCGAGAATTACACTTCCGTGGCATTCAACAGGACGCCCTGAATGACCCGTCCGGCGCGGGCGTTTCTCGATCCCCAGGCACTTCGTCACAACCTCGACCTCGTCAGGCAAAAGGCGCCTGGCGCGCGGGTCATGGCGGTCGTCAAGGCCAATGCCTATGGGCACGGCCTGCTCTGGGCCGCTCAAGCCCTGTCGTCGGCGGATGCCCTGGTGGTGGCCAGCGTTGAGGAAGCCATGCCGTTGCGGACCGCCGGCGTGCAATCTCCGATCTGCCTGCTCGAAGGGTTCTTCGCCCCGGACGACCTGCCGCAGCTCGACCGCCACCAGCTGAGCCCGGTGCTGCACCATGCCTCGCAACTGGAGATGCTGGAGCAGTCCACGGTTCGTGGTCCGCTCACCGTCTGGGTCAAGGTCGATACCGGCATGCACCGTTTGGGTTTTGCGCCCGGCGAGCTGCCCACCGTACTCGATCGGCTCCGGCGTTTGCCGGCCGTAGCTGAAGTGCGCCTGATGTCGCATTTCGCCAATGCCGATCAACCCAATGACGAGAGTACGCGCGGGCAAATCCGGTCTTTCCTGGAGCTGTCACGCACTCATTCCTTCCAGCGCAGCCTGGCCAATTCGGCCGGCATCCTCGGCTGGCCGGAGAGCCACTTCGATTGGGTGCGCCCGGGCATCATGCTTTATGGCTCCTCGCCGCTGAGCGGCAAAACCGCGGACTCGCTCGGACTCAGGCCGGTGATGACATTGGCCACGCAGTTAATCGCCGTGCAACGCCGCCAGAAGGGCGATCGCATCGGCTATGGCGGTGCTTGGACCTGTCCGGAGGACATGCCCATCGGTGTGGCGGCCATCGGCTACGGCGATGGTTATCCACGCCACGCCGTGCCCGGTACGCCGGTGTTGGTCAACGGCGAACGGGTTCCGCTGGTGGGACGCGTGTCGATGGACATGATCACGCTCGACCTGCGCCACCAGCCCAAGGCGCGCGTCGGCGATCCGGTGGTGCTGTGGGG
>ERZ1292623.1744-Hain-H51-01um-R1-1744-length-20415-cov-5_pt1 | contig 20415 bp, 20 predicted proteins | sample MGYA00564398_ERZ1292623 | MGnify/ENA primary metagenome ERZ1292623 (study PRJEB36523, sample SAMEA6512633) | groundwater metagenome | collected 2019-01-07 | study: AquaDiva: Metagenomics assemblies of 32 groundwater samples | reverse complement strand
GTAATTGTAATAGAGCATAATTTAGATATTATAAAAAATGCGGATTACGTAATAGATCTTGGTCCTGAAGGAGGAGAAAAAGGAGGAGAAGTAGTTGCGGTTGGTACGCCGGCGGACATCGCTCAAAATAAAAATTCTTATACAGGACAATTTCTTAAAAAAGTGTTAGTATAAAATCAATGAGAAGATTTTTCTTCTTAATTTTTTTATTCCTCTTTTTGCCGTTTTCCAAAGCTTACGCAGGTAATTTCACAACAGATTATGTTGTGAATTACACAATCAACAATAATGCTAACACTCGCGTAAGTTTTGACGTAACTCTTACCAATACATCCGAGCAATATTACGCGTCTTCTTATAACATTCAGCTTGGGTTTTTAAATATAGCAAACGTAGTTGCGTCCGATTCGGATGGTTCAATAGCTCCAGTCATAACCAAGACTCCAAAAGGGGGAAATGTTGATTTAAATTTCAACAAAAAGGCAACGGGATTAGGAAACAAATTAACTTTTAATTTAGCTTTCGATACGAGTGATGTTGCGCAAAGTGTCGGAAATGTCTGGGAGATAAATATTCCGGGGCTCTCTAATCAAAGTGATTTTTCTTCATTTAATGTTAATGTCATATACCCGACGTCAATTGGAAAACCCGCGTCTATAAAACCCGACAATTCAAATTTAATAAACAGGATTTCAGGAAACAAGATAAGCTTTACAAAAGGAGACCTAGGTACTTCCGGAATTTCCATTGCTTTTGGAGAATATCAAATATATTCTTTTAACCTAACTTACCACTTGGAAAATAATAATTTGTTCCCGATCGCAACAGAAATAGCTTTACCTCCTCAAACAAATTATCAGGATGTATCTATTAAAAAGATAAATCCAAAACCAAGTAACGTTAAAGTAGACAAAGACGGTAATTGGCTAGCTTCATACCAACTATCTCCAGGTAAGAAAATAAATGTACTTGTAACAGGAAAAGCAAAAGTAAATTTATCTCCCAGAATGGAAAGTGTTTCTGCCAGTCAACTTTTGAAGTACACCAAGCCTCAAAAATATTGGGAAACCAATAATCCTAAAATTAAAGAACTTGCAAATAATCTTAAAACTCCATCGGCAATTTACCAATATATAATAGACAATTTGACCTATGATTTCTCGCGAGTTACAAACAATAAGCCCAGAGTAGGCGCTTTAAATGTGTTGCAGAATCCCACATCTGCAATTTGTATGGAGTTCACCGATTTATTTATAGCACTCGCAAGATCAGCAGGAATTCCGGCAAGAGAAATAGATGGATTCGCTAATACAAAAAATACCCAGCAGAGACCACTTTCACTGGTCAAAGACATCTTACACGCCTGGCCGGAATACTACGACAGCGAAAGACAAATGTGGATAATGATTGATCCCACATGGGGGAATACAACTAATGGAATTGATTACTTTAATACCTTAGATTTTGACCATTTTGCTTTCGCCATCAAAGGAGAAGACAGCAGTTACCCTGTGCCTGCAGGGGGTTATAAAACAGTCAGAGACTTATCAACTAAAGATGTAAATGTAGAATTATCATCTGATTTCGAAGGATTCTCAGACATTTTATTAACAGCTAAGCTTCCCAAGGAAGCTCTTCCCGGTCTACCTGTAAAAGGCGAGGTAATTGTCAAAAACATCGGCAGTATGATTTCCCAGGAACAAGAAATTCTAATTAATTCTCATTTTCTTAAGCCTGATATTAGTAGTATTAAAGTAGGTAAAATCCCTCCCTTCGGTTTTGTAAAAATTCCAATAACTTTTGAAAAAACTAATCTTTTGACAAATAGATCTGATATTATTAAAATTAAGCTTGGAAATAATTCATACGAGCAAAAAATACTAATATCTCCGTTTACTGCCGGCAAGGAAATTATAGGAGGAATTTTAATTGTCTTATTCTTATCAACCGCAATCATTTTCATCAAATCCGGGCGTTTATCTTTTTTTAGACGAAAAGGGTAATATCCTGTATATTGGAAAGGCAAAAAATTTAAGGAAAAGAATATCTTCATATTTCCGCTCAAAACTAGGCGATAAAACAAATCTTTTAGTTTCTCAACTGGCAAGTATAAAAACGATTAATGTTGAATCCGAAATAGAATCATTACTTTTAGAGGTAAATCTAATACAAAAACATTTGCCGAAATACAATATAAGATTTTCGGATAACAAAGCATACCCTTTTATTAGAATAACCATTAAGGATAAATACCCAAAAGTTTTAACATCAAGAAGAAAAGAGGATTTGAGATCTATATATTTTGGACCGTACCCTAATACAGCAGCAATGAGAGCTGTCCTAAGGATATCAAGACGGATTTTCCCTTTCCAGTCGGTATTAAACCATCAAAATAAACTTTGTTTCTATAATCATTTAGGCTTGTGTCCTTGCCCTGAATTGACAGATGATAAATATTATAAAAGAAATATTTTACATTTAATAGATTTTCTAAAAGGAAATACGAAAAAAGTTGTTAAGCAGTTAGAAAAAGAACGAGATAAGGCAAGTAATAACGAGGATTATGAAAAAGCGAGCACGGCACAGAGAAAAATAAATGCAATTAATATAGTTACAAATAAATTTTATCGTCCATTTGAATATGAAGAAAATCCTAATTTAAGAGAAGATATTAGGGAAAAAGAGCTGGTTTTTTTACGAGAAGCTTTGGAATTAAACGCTATTAAAGTAAAAATTTTGCAAAGAATTGAATGTTACGATATATCTATTATCTCGGGAGAGTTTGCTACAGGTTCTTTGGTAGTTTTTACAAATGGAGAAAAAGATACGCAGTGGTATAGGCGATTTAAAATAAGAAAAACATCTGGAAAAAATAATGATTTCGCAATGATGGAGGAAATACTTACAAGAAGATTTAGGCACCTGGAGTGGCCTGTTCCAGATTTATTAATAGTTGATGGAGGAAAAGGTCAGGTATCTGTTGCGTCAAACGTTTTAAAAAAACAAGATTTAAATATTCCTGTAATTGGTCTTGCAAAAAAAGAGGAAATTATTATTTCATCAGATTTTAGAGAAATAAAGCTTCCCAAAGATTCCAAAGCTTTGCATCTATTAATAAGAATAAGAGACGAGGCACATAGATTTGCGATAGCTTATCATAGAAAATTAAGGTCTAAATTTTTAAATTTATAATTATTTCCTAGACACTACGTAATTGTATGGGAAAAATAAGAAGGAAGCCGGCGGATCATCTAAAAAATATTTTTGAAAATCTGAATAGATTTTTATTCTTTCGGATAAGTTAGTGATTTGTCTGCCGTCTTCAAGCAGTTTATCAATTCTCAAATTTTTGTATCTGGTAATATTATCCGGCTGGCTAGAATGCCAAAGTACGTATTGATCCGGATCTTTGGAAACATTAAATTCCCCTAAAAATATCTGAAACGTTGGAGGAAGGGAATCAACAATTTCGATGTCAGTTTGTATTTCAAGTTCAGACAGAGATTTTTTTATCTGCTCCGCGACATTTTTGTATTTAGGCAACGATTTAATGTTTAACTTTAATTTTGCGCTTCCCGAACTTTGAGATTGTGTCAACAGTAGCTTAGCATGAGTTAAATCTTTATCGTAGGTTAAGGAATTTTCTTTACTAGCCCAAAAAATGTCTGGGTATGGCGTTCTAGTTCTTTTCCCTTGAGCAAAATCATTAGGTAATGCGTAGGAAAGAGCTGCTCTTAATCTTTTATCCGACAAGGTTGTATCCTGTGTATTGTAAAATAATGTTACCATCTTGTCATAATTTACTCTTTGACTTATTTCATAGTTTTTAAAATCTTTGAAGTTGGTATTTAAGAACGAAAGATCATAGACATCTTTAGTTTTATTTATTTCGCCGAGAGTTAAAGCTATTTTAAGTGATTGTTCTGTAGGGTAGAACTGATAAGCTAAATTTTTTCCTCCCTTAAGAGGCGTTAATTCTATGGAATTCACAAATTCTCCGTTTAAATCTAGAGACTTCACCTCATAATCTCCTAATCCTATTAGTTGTTTTTTAAATATTGGTTTTGATGTAGTGATCAGAAAAGGTGAGTAGCTACTTTTTAGTTTAAAAATAATTTTGTCGTTTGCAGGTTTTTTTACGGAAACATTCTCAAAATTATAGTTAATAGAATCGGATGTAAATTTACTGTGATCGCTAAAATATATATTGGGTTTAAGTGTAAATTCGTAAACTTTACCATTATCTTTAATGCTCCAGGAAGATGCAGCAGATGGAACTGGCTTGCCATCTCCTGAAATTGATGTTAATCCGTAAGATATCTTATCTGTCACTTCGGAGGGAAGATCATTTATGCCATATGCGCCTATTATCCCGATTACGTCTTTTTGCGTGAGCGGAGCTATTGGCTGAAAAATTCTTAGAAAGACATATAGCATAAAGAAAGCTAAAAGTCCGATAATAAAGGACGACAGAATAGTCTTCTTCCATTTTTTAAGATAAGCCCTAAATAGCCAGATTATTAATCTTCTTCTGTTAAAAAAAATCATATTATCGAGGTAAAAGAAGTATGATTGAAATAACAGCAAAGAGAGCTGTTAGTATAACAGTTGCCCAAACAAGCAATTTCTCGACACTTCTTTTGCTTCTATAAAATTCTCCGGACCCGCCAAACGAGGAAGAAAGGCCACTTCCCTGCATCTGAAGGAGGATCGAAATTATAAGAAGTATCGCAATAATTATAGCCACTACTGTTAAGAACATTTAGAAGATTATATAAGTTCCAGTAGAGCTTTTGCAAGTTTATTGGAGTCGTGATAAAGAGGAAAATCTTTATTAACCAAATCAGCATAAACGCATTTGACACTATTATTCTTGTCTTTACTAATAGGCGCAGTCGAGTATTCGCTTTTAAACTCCTCGGGTATCGAAAATGATGTGTTGTTTATAAGGAAACTATCAAAAGGCTGGAAACCACAATGTTTTTTTATTGCTGACATAAAATCTGAGACAGAGTAATTAGGAGTTTCAAAAAATTTATTTGCGACATTTACAACAAAGATTTTCTTGGCTTTCGATTTTTTAATTTCTTGTGTAATTCTTGGCACTATAAGAACAGGGAGTATAGTTGTATAAAGGTCACCCGGACCGGCTACGATAACATCGGCATTGTTTATAGCTTCAAGAGCCCTCTCGTCGACCTTTGGGTTTTTTGGAGATATATAAAGCTGTTTAATTTTTCCTTTAAAATTCCCCAAATCTATATTTTCTTCTCTTCTCACAATATGTCCTTTTGACGTTTTTGCTCTTAAAGAGATGCTTGAAGTGCTCGAAGGGTATATGCTGGCGGTAACTTTAAAAATCTCTTTCATTTTGACTATCGCAGAATTTAGATTTTTATTATTCAAAATAAGTGCGGCGAACATAAGGTTTGCAATTTTTTGTCCGGGTAAAATATGATCCTGTCCGTATCTTTCGCCGGGAAATCTGAATTTAAGAAGATCGAGCATAACCTTATCGGCATTAGAGAGAGCAATCATGCAATTTACAATATCCCCTGTTGGGGGAATTCTGTAGTATCTTCTGAGCCTTCCTGCTGATCCTCCGTCGTCCGCAACTGAAACAATGGCATTTATATCGGAGAAATTATCTTTTATTCCGGACAAGAGGTTAGCTGTCCCAACTCCTCCGCCCAGGCAAACAATTTTTACTTTCTTAACCATGATATAAACGATACCAAGACGGATTGCATTATAGCAGCTGCAGCGTATGCAAAAAAAGTATTTAAATGAAGAGTCGGAATTATAAAACCGGCAAATGCAGTGCCATTAAGCGTAAATTCATTTATAGAAATCTGGGGAATTAAAGAAGTTGCAATATAAAAAAGTAAAATATTTATAAGAAATGAGGTAAATCCCAAAGTCATGATATTCAAAGGCAACGAAATAATTCCTAGTATAGGTTTTAGAATTTTATATACTACTGCCAAAACCAGTCCGCTAACAATAAATGTAGTAAATCCTCCATTTACCTTTACTCCCGATAATGCCTGGGTTAAGACAAATAAGGAAAAAGCGTTAATTAAAGCTGCCCTAAGTAAGGACTTCATACTGTCTCCTAAAAGTACCAAATCATATGCTTTGTGTCAACAAATTTGCTACTATGTAGGAGTTATGAGTAAGCCTAACTTAAGCTTCGAAAGAAAATTATGGAATAAAAATATTAAATATGTTATTGGAATAGATGAAGTAGGTAGGGGAGCTTTTGCAGGACCAATTATCGCAGCGGGTGTTATTTTTCCTCAAACAAAAAGAATTACAAAAAAATTTTCTTTTCTTAAGGACGTAAATGACTCAAAGCTTCTAAAAGCAAACGTTCGAAGGAGATTGGCCAAGAAAATAAAGACCTTTTCAATGCATTGGGCAATCGAAGAAGTCAATATACAAACTATCAACAAAATTGGTATCGGCCGGGCAAACAAAATGGTATTTAGAAAAGTCGTTAAAAATTTACTATCTCAGATAGGGGATTCCGAAAAATATTTTTTGTTTTGCGATGGTTATCCTGTAAAAAATATTAAAAAAATTGGTTTAAGTAAGCAGCTGGGTATAATTGATGGAGATAATAAATCTATAACAATTGCCGCCGCCTCAATAATTGCTAAAGTTCATAGAGATTCGTTAATGAGGAAACTAGGAAGATCTTATCCATTCTACAAATTTGCCAAAAACAAAGGATATGGAACCAAAGCTCATCAAAACGCTTTAAAAATGCACGGATTATCTAAAATTCATAGAAAGTCTTTTAATCTTCAGGTATTTTTGAACTCATAATAATCATGATATAATTTAGTCATGCGCCCGTAGCTCAATGGATAGAGCACTTCGCTTCGGACGAAGGGGTTGGGGGTTCGACTCCTCTCGGGCGCACTGGGCCGCTAGCTCAATTGGCAGAGCAATTCCCTCTTAAGGAATAGGTTCTGAGTTCGACTCTCAGGCGGCTCACTAGTCCCATAGTATAATTGAGTTGAAATCGGCAAATGACTAATCTTATAGCAAGAATAATTTCTACTTTATTTAATCCTTTTTTGATATTACCTCCCACGCTATACCTGTTGATCGATAGAGTAGCAAGCAATGATATTTATGCATTCAAATGGGCAATATTTTCTCTTGTTTTCATGTCCATTGTTGGAATTTTTGTTCTTTTTGGAGTAATTTTAGGTATTTTTTCGGACATGGACGTTTCAAAACGCGAAGAAAGACCGCTGCTTTTTGCTTTTATGGGAATTGTTGCGATTTTATATTTAATTTCTCTTATTATATTTGACGCACCAAAAGTTTTATTGGTAACAGTTTTTGCAGTTAGCTTAGGATTGGTATTAATATCTATTGTCAATAGTAAGATAAAAGCTAGTATTCATGTTGCAACAATTTCTTCTCTTATATCATCCGTTGCGATTATATACGGGGGAGTATTCATATTCGCTTTTTCAATCATTCCTGTAATTGCCTGGTCAAGAGTGAAAACAAAAAAACATACACTTCTGGAAGCCGTTACCGGTGGTATTTTAGGCATAATATTGACTATAATAGTTTATATAGTTTATATAGTTGGAATACAATTTATATGATTAACAATACATCTTTAATTACTTCTTTTAAGGTCGCTTTTAAAGGAATTTATTATGCACTAAAATATAATCGTAATATTAGAATTCATTTCATAACAGCATTTTTAGTTATAGCTGCCAGTATCTATTTTAAAGTTAATACTTTTGAAATGGGAATTTTGGGAATAATGATACTTCTTGTAATTTGTACAGAAATGATAAATACATCAATAGAAGAGGTGGTTAATTTATTGGTAAACGAGCACAGACTTGAGGCAAAAATAGCAAAAGATGTAGCTGCCGGAATGGTGCTTTTGACAGTAATTGGATCGGTAATCGTAGGAATTCTTATTTTTACGCCGTATATCTTAAAGTTGTTGAAGTAGTTTTAATCCACTATAATCTTCTAATGAAGCTCCTCAAGTTCCTAATCGGGTGGCCGATTTCGATTGTTTCCTTAGTATTTATTGCAAAAATCATTCAACCCCAATCGCAAGAGATTATTTCCTATATCAAGAATGTTAATTGGTTCCTTTTACTATTTTCTATTTTATCTTTTTTTGCTTACTTTGTGGGGAGAGGTCTTCTTTGGTCTAATCTTCTTAAAGAAAAGGGGTACGAAATAGAATTTAAAAAATTGCTGTACGCATGGAATATATCCGAAATTAAAAGATATACGCCTGGAAACATATGGTCTCTCTTAGGAAGGACGCTATCTTTTTCCGATTTGGGCGTTAAAAAGGCGGATGTTATTCATTTGCTTTTGTTTGAGTCCGAACTTGTCGTTGCCGGAACAGTAATATCATCCCTTCTTGCTTTATCATTTATTACCGGACTCATCCCAAATGATCTCCCGGAACTTCTGTTGGAAGTTTTAATCTTGGGCGGTACACTTTTTCTAGGATTCCTTTTTGTATTCAATCCGTTAAAGATCCATTTGCTTCCTAAATTTAGGCATTCGGAAAACATCAAACTAATAATTCTTTCAGTTCTAACGTTTTTCTTTTTTGGCCTCGGTAGTTTTTTGGCGGCAACATCTCTTATTTATTTAAACCCGAAAGATATTCTGATTTTTATCGGATTTTTCAATTTTGCTCTTTTAATCGGTTACCTCTCACTTATTACGCCAATGGGATTGGGTGTTAGAGAGGGTGTTTTAACGATTGGACTTTCCAAAATACTCACACTTGAGATAGCAGGTTTTGTAGCAATATTTGCAAGAATTATTTTTATAATTTCCGAAGTAATTTTTCTTTTAATTTCTTTTATTTGGTTAAAAGCCAGAAATGATTTTTTGCAAAAATTGGAACTATTCATAGTTGGCCATAAATACGAAGTATTGGTTTTCATATTTGCCTTTATTTATTTTGCTTATATGACGACTGCAAGTTTTCTAAGATTCGACAATTTTTATGCAGGTAGGTTTGACTTGGGAAATATGGATCAGACTGTTTGGAACACAATTAACGGCAGAATTTTTGAATTTACGAATCCTGACAGTATCGAAATTGTTTCGAGGCTTGCTTTTCATTCGGATTTTTTATTAATTTTGCTCTCTCCCCTTTATCTAATTTGGGCGAACCCCAAAATGTTACTCCTTGTTCAAAGTCTTGTACTTGCTATCGGAGGAATATTCGTATTTTTAATCGCCTCAAAGTATATAAAGAACAAATACGTCCCGTTAATAATTTCTTTTATTTATTTTATAAATCCATCTTTAAATAATTCAAACTTATATGAATTTCATGCGGTGGTTTTAGCAACAACTTTTCTTTTAGCGTCTTTTTACTTTTTAAAAATCAAGAAGTTATTTTTATTTTTAATTTTTCTTTTGTTATCGGCAATTTCAAAAGAGCAAGTTTGGATAACAACCGGAATGATTGGTTTATATTTATTTCTCTTTCAAAAGCAGAGATTAATAGGACTTCTTATATTCTTAATATCGCTTGTGTCTTTTATTTATTTAATGGAATTCGCATTTCCCAATGCGGCCAAAGGCGAGCACTTTGCACTTAAATATTATTCGCAATTGGGCGATAGTCCATCAAGGGTTATAAGAAATATTGTATTAGCCCCAGATAAAGTCATTCCAACCCTTTTTGATGAATCAAGGATCTATTATTTAAACCAACTCTTATTGCCCTTTGGTTATCTTGCCATCTCGCCGTACCTTGTGTTTGCTCTGCCTGATTTAGCAATTAATTTGATGAGTAGTAATTCAAATCTCTATAAAATTTATTTCCAATATACTGCAATAATCACACCATTCCTTTTTATATCGGTAATATGGACATTTGTTTTTTTGAAAAGATATTTACCGAGAATTAATTTGAGCGTACTAACGGCACTAATTCTTTTTACGTCTTTATATTCCGCTTGGAAGTTTGGTCCTTTACCTGGTGCTGAAAATCCTAATTTAGGAATGTTCACCCATCCATTGAGTAATAGAAAGACGATTGATAATTTCCTTAATAAAATTCCGATAGAATACAGCCTTTCGGCAACTAATAATGTCGGTTCAAAAATTTCCCAAAGAAGATATATTTTTGTTATTCCACACGGAATGAATAGTGCCGATATGGTTATATTTCTTTTAAGAAAAGGCCCTGACGATCCGGGAGAGAAGGGAGATAGGGAAAATCTGAAAAAGGTTAGGCTTGATAATAAATACGTTGAAGTATTTAAAGACGAAGGTTTTATTGTTTTTCAGAAGAAAAATCTTCGTTAGCTAGTTTTGTTTTTTCATAGGTATCTGCTCCATAGCCGTTTGGAACTGTTGTTAATTTCTTAGCATATAAAAGAAAGCCGTTTCTAATTGTATGATCGCCGAAACGATCGTTTATTTTATCTATTGTAAATGTAAGATTACTTTTCTTCGTCTCGTTAAAAAGAGAAGGAGTAAGATTCTCTTTATCTTCCAAACTTGAAACCCAAACACTTATCTGCCTAACATAATCGTTATTACTTTTGAATATTTCATTTTTAAATAAACGATAGCAAGCGTTATAAATATCTTCTCCTTTATCAATAAACTCGCTGTACGTTTTTCTCTTGTGAACAGAGTTTGTTCCTCCCAAATATATTCCCACAGTTCTGCCTTTTTTATTTAATCTTCTAAGTTTTATGCCAATCTCCTCACAAAGTTCATAAAGATTTTGCATAACTACTTTCTTCTGGTATTCATTTTTGGGTAAACAATAGTTTCTCCCAACTGATTTTGTCTCCGGTGCTTCTGTATAGGGAGTAACTGGACTATCGTCTATTCCTAATCCTACATTTTTGAGAAATTCAGCTTCAACTTTACCAAATTCTGATTCTAATTTTAGAATTTGGGTTTTTCTTAAATCCATAAGCGTATAAATTCCTATCTGATTAAGCCGTAGCTTAATTCTTTCTCCAATCCCGCAAATATCAATAAGCTTTGCTTTATCAAAAATCTCGTCTAAATTTTTAGGAGTTATTTTAAAAATACCGTTTGGTTTATTAATACCTGAAGCAAGTTTGGCTAAAAGCTTGTTATGCGAAATCCCAACCGAAACCGTAATATACTCTCCGATTTGCAAAGCAATCTTAGCTTTTAATTCTTTTATCAGGTTTTGAACGCTGCCAAACAAATGAACCGAGGCAGTTATATCCATAAATACCTCATCCAAAGAAAACATTTCAACAAAAGGGGAGTAGTTGTTGCAAATTTTTAAGAATTTCTTTGAGATATCGTAATATTTATTAAAATCAGCCGAAACCAAGACAAGTTCGGGACATTTAGGCAAAGACTCCCAAGTACGATCGCCTGTTTTAATTCCAAGCTTTTTAGCCTCTCTACTTGAAGCAATAATGCAAGTCCTGCCGTTTGTTGCGGTAACACCAATAGGTTTGCCTCGTAACTCTGGTTTAAGTTGCTGCTCAACGCTTGCAAAAAACGAATCAAAATCAATATGTAAGATTATTCTCACACTATAACAATAGTAGAATAAAATACGAAAAACAATAGAACAAAAATAAACTATTTAGATCAATTTCATATTATGCTATAGTTTAATTAATGCCTAAAACTTCTAATTATACGAAGTTAAGAGACAAGTGGGTAACGCGCCATCAAGATCTTTCGAAAAAGCTTTGGACAAAACACAAGGAATCTCTCGAATGGCTCAAAGATCACTCTAAAAAATTCGCAGTAGGTTCTGCGGCGACCGCCCTTCTTCTTGCATCCCCTGTTAAACAATCTTTAAATTTACAGCAGGCAGGAGCTTTCCAGACAGCAGATCAGATAGGAAGAGAGACTTTTCTTGTCTCGGATCTTTCCAAAATGGTTCCGAGCGAAGTCAGAGAGCTAACACCAAGCGAAGAAGAAAATTTAGCAAATGTCTTATCCAGAGATTTCGGAATTGGTGTTAAAGCGGAAATAGACGAAAAGAGATTAAATAGAACATACGGCCTAATAGGTCAAGAGCAACACCTTAGCCGTTACCCGGGAGACACTATGGCAACACACTTTGATTCACAAGAAGAGGCAAATTTACACGCAAGAGAAGGGATGGCGCCTGGACTTGGAGCGTGGAGGTATTTTGCAAATTCCCAAAGTGAAATGACAGAAGAAGATAAATTAAGAGAAAGATATTACATAGCTGTACCTACTTTTCTCGCAAAAGATTTCAATTTAAAATTTGCAGAATATAGAGATTTTTTTAAATACAGAAAAATGATTCTAGTTAATCCGGAAAACGGAAAAGCAATAATCGCAGATATTGGAGATGCAGGTCCTGCTGTATGGACAGGGAAGCATCTTGGAGGCTCACCGGAGGTTATGCATTACATGGAAAGAGTGGATAGAACTCCTGTTTTATATTTTTTTGTCGATGATAAAGACAATAATGTTCCATTGGGTCCGATAAAACTGGTAAAATAAAATTATGAAAAAAGGTAAACATTTTTATAGCCATATAATAGATACATCATCTATTACTCTTGAGATTGGTAATATGAAGCTATCGCAGGAAGAGAGAGTGCATCTACTTTCTCTAACCGAATCAAATATTCATCATGCTGTGCTAGATGCAATCTTGTCGGAGCTATCAGAGGACGATAAGAAAAAGTTTATGGAACATATGCACGCAGATAATCACGATGAAATTTGGAAGCTTTTGAGCAGTAGGATTAATAATGTGGAAGAAAGGATAAAAAAAGCTGCAGAAGATCTTAAAAAAGAACTCTCCGAGGACATAAACAAATCAAAATAGTGGGTGAGTGACGGGGATCGAACCCGCAACATTCAGGTCCACAACCTGACGCTCTACCATTGAGCTACACCCACCTCGTAAGTAAATTATACCAGAGAAGTACAAAATTCCCAAGAAAAAACCTCCTTGCGGAGGTCATTTCTTTGCTAATCTTGCGATCAGCTTGATAAATATACACTGTGCTTCGTGCCTTGTCAATAGATAACTTCTGGATCAAATCCAGTCAATGTTAATTTCTTGTTCTGTGTGGCTATTTTTGTTATACTTTAAAAATTGCGGGTGTAGTTCAATGGTAGAACGCAACTTTTCCAAAGTTGTCACGAGAGTTCGATTCTCTTCACCCGCTCACTATTAAACTAGCGCCCGTAGCTCAACGGATAGAGCAGGTCGGTTCTAACGACAAGGTTGGGGGTTCGATTCCCTTCGGGCGCACAAATTAATTCTATTGAAAAAGTAAAGCCCTCCCTCCTTATATTCCGAAAACATTAATATTTTATTTCGAGAGATTACGGGGTTCCCCACAAAAGAAAAAAACCACCTTGCGGTGGTCCTTTCCTGCCTGTCTCTTGCGAGACTTGCGAACTTTTCCTTTTAAGGGGAAAAACTCCCTACCTTTTTTAGGGATAGTGAAAGAAGTTTACACTGAGTTTGCCGAAGTGTCAACTAGGATCATTTAGGTCAAACTGGGTCAATATTGGCATATATATACTTTTAGCACGTACCCCATGCCTAGTTAGCCTCAATAATATTCTTGCAATATTGGGTATTGACAGCACGTAGTTTTATGTATATAATTCTCTTATGAACAAGAAATTTAGCCTTAAAGACTTCCTTAAAAGGTTCTCCAATGATGAAATGTGTTTAATGGAAATTTACAGAAAAAGATACCCTAAAGGCGTAAATTGTTCAAATTGTAAGCAGTTAAGAAAATATTATCCGTTAAAAGGAAGAACTACATTTTCCTGCGGTTTTTGTGCCACTCAAATATCTCCTTTAACCGACACAGTCTTTGAACACTCGGCAGTTTCTCTTAGACTTTGGTTTTACGCCATGTTTTTAATGGTTAAGACAAGAAGCGGAATATCGGCTAAGCAATTAGAAAGAGAACTCGGAGTTTCATATAAGACAGCCCACAGAATGTTCAAAATGATAAGAAAGCTAATGGAGCAGGACGGATCAATGTTAAATGGGATTGTAGAAATTGACGAAACATTTGTGGGAGGTAAAGGAAAAAATAGAGCGTACCAGTGGAAAGGCGGAGTTGAGGAAAAAGAAGTTGTATGGGGAGCGGTTGAACGAAGGGGTAGAACTTACTTAAAACACGTTAGGAGCACCGAAAAATACACCTTACTTAAAGAATTAAAGGAACACGTTAGTACCCAAGCCCAAATAATGTCAGATGAGGCAGGAGCGTACAAAAATCTTTATGACTTTGGGTACTACAACCACAACACAGTTATTCATTCTAATAACGAATACGTAAGAGGTTTAATCCACAACAACAGCATTGAAAACATCTGGTCGCACTTGAAAAGGGGGATATATGGAGTTTATCGCCACGTTTCAAAAGAATATTTACAATCCTACGTCAACGAATACGCTTTTAGGTTTAATTACAGGAATTGGGATAGTGGAATGTTTGAAATACTACTTAACCGCGTAACGGTTGTGAAGCCCGCCGAATAAGTTTAAAGAAATCTTTTTTGTCCACACTAAGGTTTTGTTTAATTCGCTTTTGTATTTCTTTTCGTTTGATATTAAATTTTGTCTTCTTCACATTTTTATTATACACTCTTTTAATTCTTCCACCAGTTTATATGTATCTCCATGCCCTAGTAATCCCATATATGATGCTACTGTCTCTCTTGTGTGTTTTTCTTCTAATTTTCTAAACATCCGTCGTTTTGTGGCGGTTCTTAAAACTCGATGATATGGAAAATGAACCCACCCTAAAAAATCAATTCCGGATGACAGTGTTTTAATAAAAACTTTATTTTCATTAAGTGATAACTTTAATTCCTTTTCTAAAAATTCGGATATTTGCGGAATAAGATTAATTAAGTATGATTTGTCAGTGTGCAAAATTACAAAATCATCCGCATAGCGAATACAGTAACGTACTTTTAATTGCCTTTTAATAAATTGGTCGAGAACATTCATATAAATATTAATAAATATTTGACTCGTTACATTACCCAAAGGAAGACCGGTGTTAACATTACTGTCAGTATGAAAACTATCAATAACTCTTTCCAGCAACCATATAATATCCTGGTTTTTAATAGATCTATTTAAAATAGATTTTAAAATCGCATGGTCAATGCTCGCGAAAAATTTTCTTATATCACACTTTAAAACCCATACGGTTTTTGTATTGTTGTCCGATACTTTTCTTGCTATATTACTAAAACGCTTTATCGCTCGATGCGTGCCTTTATCAATTCTGCAAGAATATGAATCGTAGATAAACTTACGGTCAAAACAAGGATACAAAACCCTATAAATTGCGTGGTGTACAATTCTATCGCGCACTCTTGCCTTATGAATATCGCGCGGTTTCGGGTCATTAATTTTGAAAGCGCAATATGTTCCGTGCCGGTACTTTTTACTAATTAATTCATCGTGGAGTTTAAGAATATTGTCCATGAATTTTAGTGAAAATTCAGAAACATCTTTTCGTTTTCTTTTACCCGGTAAGAATTCCCGCCACGAGGTAAGCAAATTTTCTAAAGAAATGATAGTATTGTATGTAATATGGTGTGGCCCTCTACTCTCTCTCTCTCTCGAAAACGCCTCTATCCTGAGTCGAATCAAAGAGGGATATTTGATATGGCTTAATATTCTTCCGCATATTCCGAAATATTCACGCTATACGATTGGTAGGAGAATTGAAAATATGTTTCTTGATCTGTTAGAACGCTCATATACTACTTATTTTAGCGAAAGAGAGGAAAAATTACACAAGCTATCCGAATGCATATCTCAGCTAGATATTCTCAAGTTTTTTGTATTTATAACTTGGGAAGCAAAATTTATCTCTAATAAACAATATGAAGAAGTTGCTACAAGACTTGATGAAATTGGAAAAATGTTTTGGGGCTGGAAAAAGAGTTTTGAAAAGCCAGAAAAGAAAAACCGCGCCATATAAAAGCGCGGAAAAGACTTTCTTTCGAAGAGTGAAAACAAACTCATTCTTCGGATTCCACTGATTGTCAGGATTAACCCAATTGCTGTTCAACCACAAACCGTCTTCATTACGATTAAGCTTGAAGACATTCGGATTGCCATTCGAGTCGGTTTTGTATAACGTGCCATCTATATCACTGCTTTTTTAATTCGTGTATTAACGAAAGAAAATGAGCTGTATTTTATTCGTGATCTAAAATCAACCAGCACGAAACACCAAGTTTATCTTTTTTTTGGACATTAAATACATCCTCTGCAAGAAACCTTAGTCGCTCGCAATCTCAACATATTTATGTCGAAAAGGTTTTGAAAAGCCGTAACCGTTCAATATAACCAATCCAATGAAAGTATATCAAAAAATCGAGTCGAAAAATTAAAGTGTCAAAGTTAAAATTGCTTAAAAGACGAAGAGGCAAAGGAACTAAGTTTTAAAATTTACTTGCGAAGAGTGAAAACAAACTCAGCCTCCGGAGACCACTGAGAGGCAGGATAAACCCAATAGCCGCGCAACCACAAACCGTCTCCAGGACGATAAAGCTCGAAGACAGACGGATGGCCATTCGAGTCGGATATTGGTTCCATTGCAACAGTTAACCATTCATTCATGGGTTGATCTTTATAGGCAAGCCTGTAATGAACTGCTGTTTCGGGAAGACATTTTTCTAATCCGAATTCTTCTGCTTTTTGACAAACTTCGCTGTAAGTTGCTGGATCTTTAAATCCCAAATCCGAAACTTTAGCTCTTACTAAACTTAAGGTTTGTTGGTCGGGAAGTGTAGTAAAATCTTTGCTTCTAATTATATCTCTTGCCCAATCACCGACTTTAAATCCGCCTGAATCAAGAGCTTTTTCAAGTTGTTTTGGTGTTTTACCACCAATTGTGAGATCGGGAAGGCGTATTGCCCACTCGGGAATTGCAGTAGTTGTTGAAAATGTCTCCAAACCTCTGGCTCTTGCAAAAGGTGCCCATGCTGAAACTCCTAAGGCAATATCTGCATTACCCGAGGCTGCAAACTGCTTAGATAATCTTTCTAGATCTGCTGCCATAAGAACGAGAATATATCATACTATAAGTTGGATTGTCAATAGCCTTCCGGATTTTAAACGATTACGTGCTCAAACTACACAAGTCCCTCAATATTTTCTCTTGATAATTTAAAATAGCTAATGTACTCTATATTAATATGTTGCAAGGACTACATTTTCATCATCATAAAAAACCCATAAGCTTATTCGATAAAATAATGCATTTCGTAGCTTTTATCTCACCTCTTATGACCATACCTCAATTTTATGACATATGGGCTCATGGGCAAGTCGCAGGTGTTTCTCTGACATCATGGACTGCGTATACAGTGACTTCTTTTCTGTGGTTAATATACTGGAGAGAGCATAATGAAATCGCAATTCTTTTCAGCCAAATTTTAATATCTCTTCTTAACATTGGTATAGTTGTTGGAATACTTCTTTATAAGTGATTTGTCGGGGATAGAGGATTCGAACCTCCGACCTCACGGTCCCAAACCGCGCGCTCTACCAACTGAGCTAATCCCCGTTCTGCTGATTAATTTGTTTCCTTAACTGTATTTTCCCCTTTGTTGTCTTTAGAAACTTTTCTCTTTTTAGAGCAAGCTCCTTCTCATTATATGCTTCGTAATAGATAAGTTCCAATGGCCTTCTGTTTTTTGTTGATTCAACGTTACCGTTTTTGTGATCTTTAACTCTTTGTCTTAAATTTCCGGTAAATCCCGTATAGAATTTGTTATCTAGCTTGCTTTTTAATATATAAACGTAAAACATGAACTTTTGCCATATCATCCGCTTACTTCAATTCGAGCTTCTTCATTGAAGAGTGCTTCAATATGGCTAACATTCTTTTAAATTAATGTGCTTGCACTAACGCAGTGCTCTTCATCGTACTGGCATTACCAGGAGATGAAGTAAACGAATGTTAGTGCCGTGGGCGAGAGTCGAACTCGCATGTTATTGCTAACGCGGGCTCTTAAGGCCCGTGTGTATACCATTCCACCACCGCGGCGTAATGGTCATTATATCAATAAAGAAATAGTGAGGCAAACTGGTTTTTTGTAGTGTAATTTTACAAAGATTCTTCAACAGAAACCCTTAGATTTTTTCCGTCGTAATCAAACACAAAAGCAATGTCTCTATTCTTATTGTTGGTAACATACAAATTTTGCATCTTATCAGAATAGCTTTGACCAGGATTATCGTAAATGGAAACTCCAAAATCTCTTGGAACTTCCGGAATTGCAGCAAAATCGTGTCTTGTTGGGGATAAAACTTCCAATCCGGCAGCTTTTGCTACCATATTTATAAATGAAGCTAAATGACAAACTCCGTCTCCAACCAGCCATCCGTCAGATTTAAATCCTTCGTAAGAATTAAAATGCGCATTGGTTGTTTTGGCAATTTTGCCTTCAAATTGAGGCAAAACATCTTCATGATAAGCAAAAGTTTCCCCAGGCTTTAAAGTCATTTTGTAGTGAAAAGGCTTAACTACTGATTCCCAATTTATATCTGAAGTTTTTTCATAACCTCTTAAGTAGGCGAGTGTGAGTAAAATATTATCTTTAAATACATTACTGACCCATTTATCCGGATAACGATATTCAAGCGAATAATTTTTCTCGCCTAAAATATTGGGCGTTAAATTCGCCGATTGAGTTGACCCGAAAATATTGGGCAATAAGGATATACCTATTAAAATTGATTCTAACATAATGTTATAGGTCGCTTTTTTAAGCGATTTGATCTGAAAGTATATCAAACTATAAGACTAATGTCAAGCTCGAAGGATTAAAATTGGGTCGAAAGAGGGATAATTGCTTTGGAGGGAACCTCAAGCCAGAAGGATGCCTTTTGTGCATTTTGGTCAAGAGTATTAAATATTACAAGTGCAGGGTCTGCCCAACCTGTAATCTCTTTTATGGTGTGGGTGGTATTTTTAGCCGTAAATACACTCTCAAGGTCGATATAGAGCTCTTCTCCTGTTATTGGCTCGCCCGTTGCCTTGAAAACAAGAGCATTAGCGTCCCCTTTGTAAATAAAAACGTATTTATTGTCCGGCGACCAGGCATTAAAAGGTACGGTATATTTTTCCGAAGATTGAACTGTTATTAAGTAGATCTGGTTTCTTACGCTGCCTGAACTATCGCTTGTGACAAATGAATACGTTAAAGTTCCATCTGAATTGTCGGTAACTTCCATAATAAGGTTCCTTGATCCATCCGGAGAGATTTGCGATGCTCTCTCTACCCTTGGAGTAACCGGAGAAAGAGCAACTATAGTTTGCGAAGTATTCGCAAATAAGATTGGGAGAGAAGGGCGGTTATTGTTCCAAACAAAAATACCGCTGAGAAGTGCGGCAAACACAATATATGAAATTCCCTCAATCTCTATAGCTTTTCTTATCGTCATATTAATTTACCGGGTCTTTTTGCGTACACTTTCCAGGCTCTGTAAACGAATCGCAAACTGAAACAGGTGTGCCTTTGGACTTGCCAGTGGGTCCATCAGCCCATTCGAATAAAGACTTCGCGTCAACTTGGCGCATATTCACGCAACCGTGGCGCATTGTGTGGCCAAAATTATTATGCCAGTATGCTCCGTGCAAGCCAAAATCATTATAAAAGTACATAACATACGGTACATTTGGTAGATTATAATAATCGTTTCCTGATCCTCCAGACATGCGGGTCGAGCGAAGTTTTGTCCAAATATTAAAATTTCCTGTAGGAGTCCTGCCCCATTTCCCTGAAGAGATAAGTGTTTGCATAACTTTAGTTTCTCCCTGATAAGCGTATAGGGACTGAGTTGAAAGATCGATGTAAATATGCTTGTCAGAGGATGGAATACTGTCTCCAAGTACGGAAGTAGCTTTTTCACCTATAGCAAGGTCAACTTTTGGCGGAATTACAGTCCGGCCCTGAAATATCCCAACCGCATCATTCTCCACTTTTAAAGATAAGTCGCCCTTGCAGGTAAATGAATTTGCGCAATTAGGATTGTCTTTAAGTATAGAATTTCCTCCCGTGATTATAAGCGCAGCAACGAGGATAGGAAGAAGGTACTTTGTAAAAGAAAATGAACTTTTCTGTTTAGCCATATATAAAGAATAATACACAAAATCCAATAGTACAATAGCTAAACTTTTTGCTATAATCTTAAAATATGCAAAAAGGTTTAACTTTATTAATAGCTTCAATTTTACTTCTAATTGCCGGACTTTTTATTTATAAAACCCAAAACAACTCGCCCTTGGTAAACACACTTACCGACATGCAAAATCTTGGAGATGAAGGCGGGTTAGAACAAGAACTTAACCCTCTTTCCATAGAAGTGTTAAGAAGTGGAAATTATCC
>ERZ1292623.1741-Hain-H51-01um-R1-1741-length-20429-cov-12_pt1 | contig 20429 bp, 7 predicted proteins | sample MGYA00564398_ERZ1292623 | MGnify/ENA primary metagenome ERZ1292623 (study PRJEB36523, sample SAMEA6512633) | groundwater metagenome | collected 2019-01-07 | study: AquaDiva: Metagenomics assemblies of 32 groundwater samples | reverse complement strand
TCACGCCGGGGGTCGCGGGTTCGAGTCCCGTCCACTCCGCCAGATTCCTTGTGCAAACCACCGCGTTTGCGCAGACAAGAAGCCACCGCAAGGTGGCTTTTTTTCGTCTGCAGTTTCGCTGCGGGCCGCGTCTCGATGGGGCCTGCCCAGTGCGATGGCAGGGGCCTGCGCTGCAGGCAGTTCCTGCTTCCATCCCGATGTATCGGGCATCACCAGTCCGTCATGATCCAGGCCCATCATCCACGGCGAGGGAAAGCCATGGTGATGCGATGCGCCATAGGCGATGCCTGCCGATTTTCCACAGCCGATAGCCGTGTCTCCGTTTGCACTGGCGGGACGTCTTCCAGGCAGGTGTGAGCAGCCATTCCAGGCCCGGTCCTGTCGCTGGAACTGGTAATGCTTCTCATTTCAATGTTGGAAAACGTCAAAGGAGCGCCACTGCATGCCATGGTCCCGGTTCAAGTTTCAGCACGTCTGCAAGGCTGCACAGCCCTTGCCGATCCTGTTGCAGGACGCATGGATCCGGCGAGGGCGGCCGCCGCCCTGAGGCCGTCATGAGGCCGATCTAGGCCTGCCTCCCAAGTCACGCCGATGCGCATCGGCGCGCACTGATGCCCTGCGGTCAGCGGTTGTGCCTCCGCTTGCCGCCTGTGCCGAGTCCCGCTCCGCCCTATTGCACGGGCGGCACGCCGGCCGTCCATCGACCTGCGGTCGACATTTCCCCTTGATGTTCTTGCCTAGCTTGCGAGAGGAACTGCATCGTGTCCTTGAATCACACACATTCTTCGCTGGAAGAGGTCTTCATTGCTTCGCGTGGACAGTTGGTGAGGGTCGCGCGAAGAATTCTCAGGAATCCCGAACTGGCCGACGAGGCCGTGCAGGACACCTATCTGCGCGTTGCCGAGATGCGCAGCGATGCCGAGATCGCCAGGCCCGCCGCCTACTGGACGCGCGCCGTCTGCAACATGGCACTGGACTACCTGCGCCGCCAGGAGCGCGAGAACACCTACCGCACCCACGGCGTGGATGTGGAGACGCTGGAGATACCGGACGGCCGCTCGCCCGAGCGCAGCCTGTTCGAGTCCCAGGCCATACGGCTGATCGACCAAGCTCTTGATGAGGTGCCGCCCAAGACACGGGAGACCTTCGAGCTGTACCGCATCAAAGGCCTCACCCAGCGCCAGATCGCCGAGCACATGGAGTGCGCGCTGGGCCTGGTGAACGCCAGGATTGCCGACGCCTGCAAGGCCATCCATGTCCACCGCTCGCTGCTGGACCACCATTGAACGGTGCAGCCCGGCGCACGACCCGGAACCGGCGCGCACGCGGCGTGAACAGTTTCGGGTTCGGAACGTCATGTTCAACAGAGGCGCAGTACCGGATCGCCGCGATCCCGTACTGGCCTCACCGATGTTCAACCGCATTAAGGACGCCTGCATGTCTACAAGCTGCTTCGACCGCGAAGACGAAACCTTCATCGTTCTGGTCAACCACGAGGAACAGTATTCCATCTGGCCGCACTGGAAGGCTGTGCCCGGCGGCTGGACCGCCGTGGAGGGCGTGAAGGGCGACAAGAAAACCGTGCTCGACTACGTGGACGCCACCTGGACCGACATGCGGCCCAAGTCGCTGCGCGTGTGGATGCAGCAGCAGGAGCAGGCGGGCTCCGGCGCCGCGCTGCACAAGGCCGATACCGATACCGAAACCGCAGCGGGCTGACGCGCATGCACGCGCCGCTGACCCTGCTGTGCCTGCCGTGCGCAGGCGCCAGCGCCACCATGTACCTGCGCTGGCGCAGGCTGCTGCCCCACTGGATCCGCATTGCTCCGGTGGAGCTGCCGGGGCGGGGCAGCCGGCTGGGGGAGCCTGCGGTCGAGGACTTCGGGCAACTGGTCTCGCTGCTGTGCGCCGAGCAGCGCCAGGCCATGCGCGGCCGCTTTGCGCTGCTGGGCCACAGCATGGGCGCGCTGCTGGCCTTCGGCATGGCGCGGCAGTTGCGCGAGCAGGGCAGGGAGCTGCCGCTGGCCCTGGTTGCCTCGGGCAGCCCGGCACCGGCCTGCCGCGATCCCGAGCGCTTTGCGGGCAAGGGCGACGATGCGGCGCTGATTGCCGATCTGCGCAGGCAGGGCGGCACGCCCGAAGAGGTGTTTGCCAGCCCCGAGCTCATGCGCATCACGCTGGATGTGCTGGGGTCCGACTACCGCGTCTGCGAGAGCTTCGGCCATGTGCCCGCTGCGGGCCTGCCGCTGCCGGTGCACGTCTTTGCGGGGCGGCAGGACGACATCGAGGCGCCCCGCGTCCAGGCCTGGTCGCAGGAGGCCGCCGGGGCCTTCACGCTGGACTGGTTCGAGGGCGGGCATTTCTTCATCAGGCAGCGCGAAGGCGATGTGCTGGCCGTGCTGGCGCAGCGCCTGGCCGGGTCCCAGTCACTCCAGGGGGAAATCCATGCAGCTCGTGTCCGTGCGTGAGGCCATGAGCCAGGGCATCGAGGTCTTCAGGCTGGACCTGGACCTGTCGGCCGAACTGAGCGACAGCCTGCCGCACCTGACCCCCGAGGAGCGCGGTCGCGCCGCGCGCTTCGTGCGGGCCGCCGACCGGCTGCGCTTCGCACAGACGCGCGCTGCCACGCGGCGGCTGCTGGGGCGCAGGCTGGGCTGCTGCCCGGCCGATGTGCCCCTGGCCATCGGCACGCACGGCAAGCCTTTCGTGGATGACGAGCCGCACAGGGCACCTGTGTTCAACGTCTCGCATTCGGGCGGCCATGCGCTGATCGCGCTGGCCGACCCCGGTGGCGTGCTGCACCTGGGCGTGGACATCGAGCAGCACAAGCCCGACCTCGATGCCGAGGTCATGCTCGACGCCGTCTGCACCGACCAGGAACGCGCCAGCGTGCACCGTGCGCCTGATCGGCTGGCGGCCTTCTACCAGCGCTGGGTGGGCAAGGAAGCCGTGCTCAAGGCCATCGGCATTGGCGTGGCCGAGCACCTGCGCTCCATAGGCATCAGCCCGGGAGGGGACGGACGGCTGGCCATCGCCTGCGCGGTCCCCGACTGGAATGGTTTTCAAGCGATGGCGCTGCCAGCGCCGCCGGGCTACGCGGCAGCTCTTGCGTGGCGCACCAAGGAATCGACATGAACGAAACCCTCCAGCGCTTCGAGCGCAAGGCCCCCGCGGGCTCGCTGCTTCCCCAGCTCATCACGCCCGCCCAGCCGGGCCAGGACCTGCTGGCTGCGCTGCCGCCGCTGCGCCGCGACATCGACGAGGCGCTGCTGACCACGGGCGGCGTGCTGCTGCGCGGCTTTGGCGTGCCCGATGTGGAGACCTTCCAGCGCTTCGCCTCGGCCTTCGGCCATCCGCTGCTCAAGTACGAATTCGCCTCCACGCCGCGCAGCGCGGTCGAGGCCTCCAGCGGCGCGGGCGTCTACACCTCCACCGAATACCCGGCCCACCAGAGCATTCCGCTGCACAACGAGCAGGCCTACACGCGCGAGTGGCCCATGAAGATCTGGTTCCACTGCGTCACCGCATCGCCCGAGGGCGGCGAGACGCCGATTGCCGACAGCCGTGCGGTCTACCGCCGCATTCCGGCGCGCATCCGCGAGCTGTTCGAGCCCGGCATCCTCTACGTGCGCAACTTCGGCGAGATGGACGTGCCCTGGCAGAAGGTCTTCAACACCGAAAGCCGCGCCGAGGTCGAGGCCTTCTGCCGCCATGCGCGCATGGACTGGGAGTGGAAGGAAGACGACGGCCTGCGCACGCGCCAGCTGTGCCAGGCCATGGAAAGCCACCCCGTCACGGGCGAGATGGTCTGGTTCAACCAGGCCCACCTGTTCCACATCTCGGCGCGCGAGCCCGAGGAGCGCGAGGTGCTGGAGGAGGTCTACGGCATCGAGAACCTGCCGCGCAACACCTTCTTTGCCGACGGCTCCACCATCGGCGACGACATCTTCGCCGAGGTGCGCGCCGCGCTGGATGCCGAGACCGTCAGCTTCCCCTGGGAGCAGGGCGACGTGCTGATGCTGGACAACATGCTCGTGGCCCATGCCCGCTCGCCCTTCAAGGGGCCGCGCAAGGTCATCGTCGCCATGGCCGAGCCGCGCAGCAATCTGGACCGTTTCTGAGAACCCGGGAGGCAGCTGACATGCTGAGTGGACAAAGTGCAATCGCGGCAGCAGGCCAGGCGTCGGCCAGCCTGGTCGAGCATCTGAGGGGACTGGCGCAGCAGCGGCCCGACGACATCTGGCTCACCGTGGCCGCCGTGCAGGACGGCCGCGTGGTCGAGCGCAGCCACAGCTACGGCGAGTTCGACCGCCGCGTGCGCGCGCTGGCCGCCCGGCTGCAGCAGCTGTGCCCCGTGGGCGCGCGCGCCCTGGTGATGATGGACAACGACGAGCACTACGCCGCCAGCATGCTGGCCTGCTTCTACGCGGGCGTGATCGCCGTGCCGGTGCCGCCGCTGGAATCGCTGCGCGTGCAGCACCTGGAGCGGCTGCTGGGCATCGTGGGCGACGCGGACGCGGCCTGCGTGATCAGCACGGCCGAAGTGATGCAGGCCCTGCCCGGCGCCGATGCGCGCTTTGCCGGCATTGCCGCCGTGGCCGCCGACCAGGTGGACCTGGCCGATGCCGACGCCTGGCGGCCCCATGCGCCGGCTGCCGACGACATCGCCTTCCTGCAATACACCTCGGGCTCCACCTCGGCGCCCAAGGGCGTGATGGTCAGCCACGGCAACCTCATCGCCAACGAGGCCGCCATCCAGCAGCGCATGGACATCGGCGTGGGCGACCGCTTCATGTCCTGGGCACCGCTGTACCACGACATGGGCCTGATCGGCGGACTGCTGCAGCCGCTGTACAGCGGGCTGCCGCTGGTGCTGACCTCGCCGCGCCTCTTTCTGGAAAGCCCCGTGCGCTGGCTGGAGCTGATCTCGCGCCACCGCGCCACCATCAGCGGCGGCCCCGACTTCGCCTACCGCATGTGCCTGGAGCGCATCAAGCCGTCGCAGCTGGCGCAGCTGAACCTGTCGAGCTGGCGGCTGGCCTATACCGGTGCCGAGCCCGTGCGTGCCGACACCGTCACGGCCTTCGCGCAGCGCTTTGCCGCCTGCGGCCTGCGGCCCGACGCGGCCTATGCCTGCTACGGCCTGGCGGAAGCCACCCTGTTCATCACCGGCGGCAGTTGCGGCGCAGGCGCCGCGATCACGTCCTTCGATACCGAGGCCCTGGGCCAGGGCCGGGCCGAGGAAAGCCCCGGCGCCTCGCAGACCACCGCGCTGGTGGGCTGCGGCCCCGCCGTTCCCGGCCATGCCGTGGCCATCGTCGATCCGCACAGCCTGCAGGTGCTGGAGCCCGGCCGCGTGGGCGAGATCTGGGCGCACGGACCCAGCATCAGCCAGGGCTACTGGGGCAAGCCGCAGCAAACGCAGCAGGCCTTTGTCGAGCATGCAGGCCGGCGCTGGCTGCGCACGGGCGACCTGGGCTTCGTGCATGCTGGGCAGGTCCATGTGGCGGGCCGCATCAAGGACCTGATCATCGTGCGCGGGCACAACCTCTACCCGCAGGACATCGAGCGCGTGGTCGAGGCCGAGGTCGAAGCCGTGCGCAAGGGACGCGTGGCCGCGTTTGCGGTGGACATCGATGGCCGGGAAGGCATAGGCATTGCTGCCGAAGTCTCGTTCGGCATGCAAAAACTGGTGCCGGCCCAGGCCCTGGTCGATGCACTGAGCACCGCCGTGGGCGCGCAGTGCGGCGAGGCGCCCACGGTGATCGTGCTGCTCAACCCCGGCGCCTTGCCCCGCACCTCCAGCGGCAAGCTGCAGCGCGCAGCCTGCCGCCAAGGCTGGTCCGCGCGCACGCTGGATGCCTGGGCGGTGTTCGAGTCGGGCCGCTTCGCGGGCGGCGGCAGCCAGGCACCGCAGGAGGCGGGCGCGGCAGATCCCACCACAGGCACGCTGGCCGGCCTGTGGCGCGAGGTGCTCGGTGGCGATGCGCAGCCCGGGCCGGCCGGCGAGGCCAACTTCTTCGCGCAAGGCGGCAACTCCCTGGCCGCCGTGCGGCTGGCTGCGCGCATCTGCCGGCAATGGTCCCTGGAGTATCCGGCCGGGCGGGTCTTCGAGCACCCGCGGCTGCGCGACCAGGCGCAGGACATCGACCGGCTGCGCCAACAGCGCCAGCCGGGCATGGCGCTGCAGCGCATTGCCCCGCTGGCCGAGGCCCGCCGCGCCATGCCCCTGCCGCTGACGCCGGCCCAGCAGCGCCAATGGTTTCTCTGGAAGATGGATACGCGCAGCACGGCCTACCACGTGCAGGGCGCCCTGCGCATCACCGGGCCGCTGGATGCAGGCGCCCTGCGTGCGGCCGTGCAGGGCCTGGCCGAAAGGCACGGTTCGCTGCGCACGGTATTCAACGCCCGGCCCGATGGGGAGGTCGAGCAGCGCCTGGACCCCCAGGGCAGGCTGGAGCTGCAGTGGCTGGATGCCGCGCAGGGCAAGCCCGCGCAGCGCGAGGAGCACGCCGCCCAATGGCTGCAGGCGCTGTGCGCCCAGCCCTTTGATCTGCAGCAGGGGCCGCTGGCCAGGGCTGCCCTGGTGCGGCTGCAGGCCCATGAGCACATCCTGGCGCTGGTGATGCACCACATCGTCTCCGACGGCGCCTCCATGCAGATCCTGCTGGACGATCTGGCGGCGCTGTATTCCGGCGCCCCGAACAGCGGCCCGGCGCTGCAGTACGTGGACTACGCCGTCTGGCAGCGGGAGCAGGGCCAGCCGGCCCAGCAAGGCCAGCAGGCCTCGCTGGCCTACTGGCTGGAACGGTTGCAGGTGCCCCCAGGCGAGGCCCAGCCTGTGCTGGCCCTGCCCACCGACCATCCGCGCCAGGCGCTGGCACGCTATCGGGCGGGACGGCACGGCTTCGAGCTGTCCGGCGCGACCTTGCAGGCGCTGCGCGCGCAGGCCCGCCAGCAGGCAGACACGCTCTTCACGCTGCTGCTGGCAGGATGGCAGGCGCTGCTGTACCGCTACACGGGGCAGGAGGACATCCGCGTCGGCGTGCCCGTGGCCAACCGCGCGCATGCCGACCTGCAGGGCGTGGTCGGCTTTTTCGTCAACACCCTGGTGCTGCGCAACCGCATCGACGGGCGCATGCGCCTGGCCGACGTGCTGCAGCAGGCCCGCGAGGCGGCGCAGGGCGCGCAGGCCCACCACGATCTGCCGTTCGAGCAGCTGGTGGAGGCGCTGCAGCCGCAGCGCAGCCTGGCGCACAGCCCCTTGTTCCAGGTGCTGTTCAATCATCTGGTGGAGGACTGGCACGCGCTGCAGCAGGTGCCGGGCTGGACCGTGGCCGGCCAGCCGCTGGCTGCCGCAGATGCGCAGTTCGAGCTGACCGTGGAAGTCCGCGAGCGCTCCGATGGCAGCCTGGGCATCAGCCTGGTCTATGCCCGCGAGCTGTTCGAGCCGGGCAGCATGCAGCGCCTGGCCGCCCACTATGCGGCCATGCTGGAGGCCCTCGCCCGGCAGCCCCAATGTGCCGTGGACGAGGTGCCGCTGCTGGGTCCCGACGAACGCCAGCAACTGGCGGCCTGGAGCTGCAATGACCAGGTCCTGCACGGCGGCGACATCGTGCACCGCCGCTTCGAGCAGCAGGTGGCGCGCAGCCCCGATGCCCCGGCCCTGTGCCTGGGCGAGGCCACGCTGGGCTACGCCGAGCTCAATGCGCGCGCCAACCGGCTGGCGCATCACCTGATCGCATCGGGCGTGCGGCCCGGCGTGCCGGTGGGCATTGCCATGGAGCGCTCCATCGAGATGGTCGTGGGGCTGCTGGCCATCATGAAGGCCGGCGCGGCCTATGTGCCCATCGACCCCGAGCACCCGGCCGACCGCATCGCCTACATGCTGGAGGACAGCGGCGTGTCCCTGGTGCTGGTGCAGCCGCAGGTGCGGGACCGCCTGCCGGCCATCTGCAGGGCCCGACTGGTCGATGTGCCGGGCCTGGCGTCCCGGCTGCAGGACATGCCGGCCCACAACCCGGCCGTTGCCCTGCATGGCGACAGCCTGGTCTATGTGATCTACACCTCGGGCTCCACGGGCCGGCCCAAGGGCGCGGCCAACCGCCACCGTTCGCTGTGCAACCGCCTGGCTTGGGGGCAGATGCACCAGCCGCTGGGCCCGGGCGACACGGTGCTGCAGAAAACGCCCTTCGGCTTCGACATCTCCTTCTGGGAATTCTTCTGGCCGCTGACCACCGGCGCACGCCTGGCGCTGGCCGCCCCCGGCGACCACCGCGATCCCCGGCGCCTGGCCGAGCTGATAGCGCGCCACCAGGTCAGCACCATCCACTTCGTGCCGTCCATGCTGCAGGCCTTCATGGCGCACCCGGCGGCCGCCACCTGCCAGGGGCTGCAGCGCATCATCTGCAGCGGCGAAGCCCTGTCCGCCGAATTGCAGGCGGCCGTGCTGCAGGCCTTCCCCGGCACCCGCCTGCTCAATCTCTACGGCCCCACGGAGGCGGCCATCGAGGTCACCTGGTGGGACTGCCGGGACGAGGGCGCGTTGTCCGTGCCCATAGGCCGCCCCGTGGCCGGGCTGCGTACCCATGTGCTGGATGCCGCGCTCAACGAGGTGCCGCGCGGCGTGGCCGGCGAGCTGTATCTGGGCGGTGTGGGCCTGGCGCGCGGCTACTGGCGGCGCCCGGGCCTGAGCGCCGAGCGCTTTGTCGCCGATCCCGCCAGCCGCACGGGCGAGCGCCTGTACCGCACGGGCGACCTGGTGCGCTGGCGCGGCGACGGCCAGATCGACTACCTGGGCCGCGTGGACCACCAGGTGAAGATCCGCGGCTTTCGCATCGAGCTGGCCGAGGTGGAGGCGCAACTGCTGGCCCACCCCGCCGTGCGCGAGGCTGTGGTGGTCGCCCGCCAGGCGGCCGACGGCGCGCGGCTGGCCGCCTTTGTCTCGGTGCAGCAGGGGCAGACCCTGGACATGGCCGCGCTGCGCAGCGCGCTGGCCGCGGCCCTGCCCGACTACATGCTGCCCTCGTCCATCACCGTGCTGGATGCCTTGCCCCTGAACGCCAATGGCAAGGTGGACCGCAAGGCGCTGCCCGAGGCGCCCGCCCTGCCGGCCCTGGAGCACCAGGCCTACGAGCCGCCCGAAGGCGGCGTGGCCGCGACCATTGCCGCCCTCTGGGCCCAGGTGCTGGGCGTGGAGCGCGTAGGCGCCAGCGACAACTTCTTCGACCTGGGCGGGCATTCGCTGCAGCTCATCCGCGTGCATGGCCTGCTGGAGTCGCGGCTGGGCCGGGAGCTGTCCCTGGTCGATCTCTTCAAGCACCCCACGGTGTCGGCCCTGGCGCGGCGCATCGAGCAGGGCGCAGATAGCGAGGGCGGGGGCGAGGGTGACGGCGCCGCGCAGGCGGCCGCCGCCCGGGACGGCATGGACGCGGCCCAGCGCCGCCGCGAGGCGCTGCTGCAGCGCAAGCGCCACATCGAAAGGACCCTCTGATGTCTTCTTCCTCCGAAACCACCGGCCTGGAGATCGCCGTCATCGGCATGGCCGGGCGCTTTCCGGGCGCCGACGACATCGACAGCTTCTGGGCCAACATCCGTGACGGCGTCGAGTCCGTGAAGCGCTACAGCGACGATGAGCTGCGCGCCCTGGGCGTGCCCCAGGCCCTGCTGGACGATGCCGGCTACGTGAAGGCCGGCGTGCCGCTGGCCGGCATGGACCTCTTCGATGCCGACTTCTTCGGCTACACCCCGCGCGATGCCGAGCAGCTGGACCCGCAGCACCGCCTTTTCCTGGAATGCGCGTGGCAGGCGCTGGAGCATGCGGGCTACGAGGGCCGGCGCTACCCCGGCGCCATCGGCGTGTATGCGGGCACGGGCGCCAGCGTCTACCTGATGCGCCATCTGCTGCCCCGCCATGCGCCGGGCCCTGGCGCCCAGGTCGCCGACCTGCTGGGCCTGATGAGCGGCAACATGGCCGATGCCCTGGCCACGCGCGTGGCCTACAAGCTGGACCTGCGCGGCCCGGCCGTCACCGTGCAGACGGCCTGCTCGACCTCGCTGATGGCCGTGCACACCGCCTGCCAGGCGCTGCTGGGCCATGAATGCGCCATGGCGCTGGCCGGGGGCGTCTCGCTCAACCTGCTGCAAAACGGCGGCTACCGCTACCAGGCCGGCGCCATCTTCTCGCCGGACGGGCATTGCCGCGCCTTCGATGCCCAGGCCGCAGGCACGCTGCAGGGCAGCGGCGCGGGCATTGTGGTGCTCAAGCGCCTGGACGATGCGCTGCACGACGGCGACACCATCCACGCCGTCATCCTGGCCAGCGCCGCCAACAACGATGGCGCAGACAAGGTGGGCTTCACGGCGCCCGGCGTCAACGGCCAGGCCGCCGTGGTGCGCGCGGCGCAGGCCCTGGCGGGCGTGCCGGCCGACACCATCGGCTATGTGGAAGCCCATGGCACGGGCACGGCGCTGGGCGACCCCATCGAGATCGCGGCGCTGACCCAGGCCTTTCGCGCCAGCACGCAGCGCAGGGGCTACTGCGCCATCGGCTCGGTGAAGACCAATATTGGCCATCTCGATGCGGCCGCCGGTGTCACGGGCCTGATCAAGGCGGTGCTCTCGCTGCGGCATGCCACCTTGCCGCCGAGCCTGCATTTCGAGCGGCCGCATCCGCAGATCGACTTCGAGCGCAGTCCCTTCCATGTCAACACCGTGGCCAGGCCCTGGCCCCAGGCGGCCACGCCGCGCCGCGCGGGCGTGAGCGCCTTCGGCATTGGCGGCACCAATGTCCATGTGGTGCTGCAGGAGGCTGCTGCAGCCCCTGCCACCTCTGCCACCCCTTCCGGCGCACCGGCGGATGCAGCCCGGGGCTGGCAGGTGCTGTCGCTGTCCGCTCGCAGCCCCCGTGCGCTGGATGAGTCGGCGCGCCGCCTGGCTGCCCATCTGCAGCAGGCCGGCAGCGGCCTGTCGCTGGACGATGTGGCCCACACCCTGCAGCAGGGCCGCCGCGCCTTCGGCCATCGCCGTGCCGTGGTGGCAGACGGCATGGGCATGGCGGTGGAGGGCCTGCACCTCGCTGCTGCTGCTTCTGCTGCTGCGCCGGCAGGCCAGGCCACCGAGGTGCCGCCACAGCCGCCCGGCGTGGCCTTTCTTTTCCCGGGCGGGGGCGTGCAGCACGCCAACATGGGCCTGGACCTGTACCGCGACGGCGGTGTGTTCCGGCAGGAGGTGGACCGCTGCTGCGAGCTGCTGCAGGCCGAAACAGGCTGGGACCTGCGCCAGTGGCTGTTCCCCGCCCCGGGTGAAGAGGTGGAGGCCGACGCGGCGCTGTCCGCCATGGACAAGGCCCAGCCGGCACTGTTCGTGATCGGCTATGCGCTGGCCCGGATGTGGATGGCGCGCGGCGTGCAGCCCGTGTCCATGCTGGGCCACAGCCTGGGCGAGTATGTGGCGGCCTGCCTGGCCGGCGTGTTCGAGCTGCCGCATGCCCTGCGCATCGTGGCGGCGCGCGGCCGCCTGCTGCAGTCGCTGCCGCAGGGCGCCATGACCTCGGTGCCCCTGGCCGAGGCCGAGCTGCAATCGCTGCTGGATGCGGGCTGCGACCTGGGTGCCGTCAACGGCGAACGCCTGTGCGTGCTGTCCGGCCCGCTGGCCGCCATCGAGGCGGCCGAAGAGGCGCTGCGCGCGCGCGACATCACCGCCCGCCGGCTGCACATTGCCGTGGCCTCGCACTCGGCCATGACCGAGCCCCTGCTGGCGCAGCTGGAGCAGGTGGTAGCCAGCGTGCCCCGGCATGCGCCGCGCCTGGCCTTCATCTCCAGCGTGACCGGCAAGCCCATCACGGCCGAGCAGGCCATGAGCCCCGCCTACTGGGCCCGCCACCTGCGCCATACCGTGCGCTTTGCGGACGGGCTGGACGAGCTTGTGCGAGAGCCGGGCCGCGTGCTGCTGGAGGTGGGCCCCGGCCAGGCCCTTGCCGCCCTGGCCCGCCAGCATGCGCGCGCTGCCACGGCGGCCGGCATCTGGTCCAGCCAGGCCCATCCCCAGCAGACCGCACGCAGCGCGCAGCTGCTGGCGCAGGCCGTTGCCGGACTGTGGTGCGCGGGCGTGGACATCGACTGGACTGCCTGCCGGGGCGGGCGGCCAGGGCGGCGCGTGCCGCTGCCGACCTATGCCTTCCAGCGCCGCTCCTTCTGGGTGCAGGCTGCGGGGCAGGGTGGCGATGCACCGAAAGCGGCAGGCACAGCAGGCCCCTCGGCGACCGCGGGTCCGTTCTACGCAGCCGCCTGGCAGCGCAGTCCCTTGCAGTGGGAGGCAGGCACCACCGGCGCAGCCCAGGTGGCCCTGGTGTTTGGCGACGGCAGTGCCACGGCCGAGGCCCTGGTGCACGCATTGCGCGCGCAGGGCACCGATGTGGTCTGCGTGGAAACGGGCGCCGCCCCCGCCTGCCTGGCCCCGGGCCGGCATGCCGTGCGCCCCGGCGAGCACCGCGATTGCGAGGACTTGCTCGATGCGGTGCAGGCGCAGTTCGGCCCCGTGGGCGCCATCTACCACCTGTGGGCCATGGATGCGGCCGCCCCTGCGCCGCTGGAGCGCGGCTTTCACAGCGTGCTGGCCCTGGCGCAGGCGCTGGAGGCCCGTGCGCACGGCGCTGGAGGCCCGCGCACACGGCGGCTGCTGCTGGTGGCCGCAGGCGGTTCGGAAGATGTGACCGGAGCGGAAGCGCTGAACCCCGAGATGGCCGCCGTCTTTCCGCTGTGCAAGGCGATAGGGCAGGAATGCCCGTCCATCGACTGCCGTTTCGTCGATGTGGTGCAGGCGGGTTCGCCCGCAATGCAGGCCCGGCTGGCGCGCCAGCTGCTGGACGAAGCCCGTGCGCCGCATGGGCTGCGCGCGGCCGACACGGCCATCGCCCTGCGCGGTGCCCACCGCTGGCGCAAGACCTATGAGCCCCTGCAATGGCAGGACGCCGCGGCGCCGCGCCTGCGCAGGCAGGGCGTGTACCTGATCACGGGCGGCCTGGGCGGCGTGGGCCTGGCGCTGGCCCGGCATCTGGCCGCGCACTGGCAGGCCCGCCTGGTGCTGCTGGGTCGCACGGCGCTGCCTGCGCGCAGCCAATGGGAGGCGCTGGCCGCCGATGACGGGCAGCCGAGCACCCTGCGCCAGCAACTGCTGCAATTGCTTGCCCTGGAGGCCGAGGGCGCCCAGGTGCTGACCCTGGCCGCCGATGTGGCCGACGCCGCGCAGATGCAGGCGGCGCTGGCGCAGGCGCACCAGCGCTTTGGCGCGCTGCATGGCGTGGTCCATGCCGCAGGCCATGCCGACAGCGGCATGCTGGCCACCCGCACGCGGGACGGCGTGGAGCGCACGTTCGCCCCCAAGCTGCGCGGCACCCGGCTGCTGCTGGACCTGCTGGGCACGCAGGGCACGCAGGGCACGCAGGACGTGCAGGCGCCGGACTTCGTGCTGCTGTGCTCGTCCATCTCCAGCCTCACCGCAGGCCTGGGCAAGAGCGACTACGCCGCCGCCAATGCCTGCATGGATGCACTGGCGGCACTGGCCAGCCGCCAGCGCGCCTGGCCCGTCATCTCCGTGGACTGGGACGCCTGGCGTGACCTGGGCATGGCCGCCGGCATGCGCATTCCCGAGGGCATAGGCTGGAGCGGCGCAGAAGCGGCAGCGGTGTTCGAGCGCATCGTCAACGGCGATGTGCCGCACCAGGTGGTCATCTCCACCACCGACCTGCGGCAGCGCCTGGGCGAGATCGATGCCGGGCTGGTGGATGCGCTGGCAGAACCTGCCGCCGAAGCCGTCGCCGAACCTGCCAACGGATCGCAGGCCCGTGGCGGCCATCCGCGCCCGGCGCTGCAGACCGCCTACGTCGCGGCCGAAGGCGAGCTGCAGCAGGCCCTGGCCGCGCTGTGGACCGACATGCTGGGCATTGCCCCGGTGGGCGTGGACGACAACCTGTTCGAGCTGGGCGGCGACTCGCTGCTGGCCCTGCAGATCCTGGGCCGCGTGAAAAAGCGCTTTGGTGTCGAACTGCACCCTGCGGCCTTCTTCAAGGCCCCCACCGTCGGCGAGCTGGCCGTGCTGGTGGAGACCCGGCTGATCGAGGAGATCGAGGCCACCGTTACCGATGAAGGCGATGCCCTTGCCGCCTTCGCATCTGCGTGAGAAGACCACCATGTCCCTGAACGATCTCGATTCCCGCAAGTCCCGCCTGTCCGATGCGCAGCGCGCCGCACTGGCCCTGAGGCTTCGGGGTGCATCCGGCGCACCCGCTGCATCCGACGCAGGTGGCGCAGGTGGCGCAGGTGGCCTGCCGGACGGCGACACCCGCAACACGGCCCACACCATCACCCGCTGCGACCGCACGCTGGCCATTGCCCTGTCCCCCGCGCAGCGCAGCCTCTGGCTCACCTGGCGGCTGGAGCCCGCCAGCCCCGCCTACAACATGGTGGGATCGCTGTCGCTCAAGGGGCCGCTGGATGCGCTGGCGCTGGAGCAGGCGCTGCAGGCCCTGGCCGAGCGCCACGAGATCCTGCGCACCTGCTATCCGGCCGGCGAGGACGGCGAGCCCCGGCAGTCCATCCAGCCCGCCGCGCCCGTGCCCCTGCGCCACGTCGATCTGGGCGCATGGACGGACGGCGATCCGCAGGCCGAGGCCCAGCGCCAGGTACTGCTGCTGGCCCGCCAGCCCTTTGCGCTGGATACGGAAACGCCATTGCGCGCCGTCCTGTGCCGGCTGGGCGCGCAGGAGCATGTGCTGGGCCTGTCGCTGCACCACATTGCTGGCGATGGCTGGTCCAACGGCATCGTGGTCGAGGAACTGTTCCACCTGTACGAGGCCCTGCGCACGCAGCAGCCATCGCGCCTGCCGGCCATGGCCCTGCAGTTCGCCGACTACGCCGTCTGGCAGCGCCGCTGGTTCGATGCCGGTGAGCGCGAGCGGCAGCTGGTCTACTGGCGCGCCCGGCTGGGCACCGAGCACGAGGCCTTGGCCCTGCCGATGAAGCAGGCCAGGGCGGCCGTGCAGGAGGCACAGGAGCAGCGCCTGGAGTTCACGCTGCCCGCCGCGCTGGCCACCCGCGTGCGCGCCCTGGGCCGCGCGCATGGCGCCTCGCTGTTCATGGTGATGCTGGCCCTGCTCAAGCTGGTGCTGTACCGCTTCAGCGGAACGCGCGAGCTGCGCGTGGGTACGCCCGTGGCCAACCGCCAGAAGGCCGAGACGCATGGGCTGATCGGCTACTTCCTGAACCTGCTGGTGCTGCGCACGCACATCGATCCCGCGCAGGACTTCGGCGCGCTGCTGGCGCAGGTGCGCGAGGCGGTGCTGGGCGCGCAGGCCCACCAGGACCTGCCGTTCCACCTGCTGGTCGAGGCGCTGCAGCCGGCCCGCCAGCCGGGCGTTCACCCGCTGTTCCAGGTCAAGTGCACCCAGCAGGAGGATGCCTCGGCCGCGCGCCACATCGCCGGCCTGGAGATCGCCATGCAGGCCGTCTCCAGCGGCCAGGCGCATTTCGACCTCAGCCTGGACTTCACCGACCGGCAGGACGGCATCGACTGCGTGCTGATCTACGCCGATGAACTGTTCGACCAAGCCGTGGTGCGCGACATGGCCGCCGCGTTCCAGGACCTTGCGCGGCAGGTCAGCGGCGCAATCAGCGACAGGCAGCCCAGGCTGGGCGAACTGTCACTGCCAGGCCGCGTGTCGGAGTCTGCAGGCCCGGTGCAGGCCTTTGGCGCCGACAGCGTGCTGCAGCTGTGGTCGCGCGCCGTGCAGGCCCAGCCCGATGGCACGGCGGTCAGGGACGCGGGCTCGGCCCTGGACTATTCACAGCTGGACCGGCAGTCCGACCAGCTGGCCCGGGCCCTGGTGGCGCGCGGCGTGGGGGCCGATGTGCGCGTGGCCCTGCATGCCGAGCGCAGCTGCGCCTTTGTGCTGGGCCTGCTCGCCGTGCTCAAGGCCGGTGGCACCTATGTGCCCCTGGACCCCGGCCTGCCGGCGCAGCGGCTGGCCTGGCAGCTGCGCGACAGCGGCGCGGTGCTGATGCTCTGCCAGCAGGCGCCCGCCTGGGACGCGGGCGTTCCCGTGTTGAGCCTGGACCCGAATGCCTGCCAGGACCCGTGCATTGCGGGGCAGGCGCCGCCGGCTGCGCCGCCGCATTCCGCACAGGGCGCCTATGTGATCTACACCTCGGGCTCGACCGGGCAGCCCAAGGGCGTGGTCGTCAGCCACGGGGCGCTGGCCCACTATGTGCAGGCCGTGCTGCAGCGGCTGGACCTGCCCGATGCGGCGCGCAGCATGGCCATGGTCTCGACCGTGGCTGCGGACCTGGGGCACACCGTGCTGTTCGGCGCGCTGTGCTCGGGGCGCGCGCTGCATCTGATGGCGCCCGAACTGGCCTTCGACCCCGACGGCTTCGCGCGCTACATGGCAGAGCACCGCGTGGACGTGCTCAAGATCGTGCCCAGCCATCTGCAGGGGCTGCTGAATGCCGGCATGCCCGCTGACGTGCTGCCTGCCAGCCGCCTGGTGCTGGGCGGCGAGGCCACGCGCTGGCCGCTGATCGACCGCATTGCCGCGCTCAGGCCCGGCTGCCGCGTGCTCAACCATTACGGCCCCACCGAAACCACGGTGGGCATCCTCACCCAGGAGGCGGACGAGGCGCTGCGCGGCGGCGAAAGCCTGCCCGTGGGCAGGCCGCTGGCCAATAGCCGCGCCCTGGTGCTGAATGCCGACCTGCAGCCCGTGCCTCGGGGCGCCAGCGGCGAGCTGTACCTGGGCGGGCCGGGCCTGGCGCGCGGCTACCAGGCCCGGCCCGGGCAGACGGCAGAGCGCTTCGTGGCCAGCCCGTTCCAGCCGGGCGAGCGCCTGTACCGCACGGGCGACCGCGTGACCATGCTGGCCGATGGCGGCCTGCAGTTCCTGGGCCGCATGGACGACCAGGTGAAGGTGCGCGGCTACCGCGTGGAGCTGCGCGAGGTGGCGCTGGCGCTGCAGGCCGTGCCCGGCGTGGCCCAGGCCGAAGTCGTGGCGCGGCTGGACGGGGAGGGCGGTGGGGACGGGCGCATGCAGCTGCATGCCTATGCCGTGCCCCAGGCCGGCGTGCCCGCCGACAGGCAGGGGTGGGCCGCCGCGCTGGCGCAGGCGCTGCCCGAATACATGGTGCCCGCCAGCATCACCGTGCTGGAAGGCATGCCCCTGACGGCCAACGGCAAGATCGACCGCAAGGCCCTGCCCGTGCCGGAGCAGGCGGCCGCCGATCTGTTCGAGGCGCCCCAAGGCGAGGCCGAGCAGGCGCTGGCCGCCGTCTGGGCCGACCTCTTCGGCCTGGAGCGCGCGGGCCGGCATGACGACTTCTTCGCGCTGGGCGGGGACTCCATCCTCGCGCTCAAGCTGGTGGCGCGCGCCCGCAAGCGCGGCGTCAAGCTCACGCCCAAGCAGCTGTTCACGGGCAAGACGCCGGCGGGTGTGGCACGGCTGGTGGAGGGGCCGGTCGCTGGCGCCGAGCAGACCGAAGGCGCGGCGCCCCTGCCCAGGGCCGACCGCAGTGGCCCGCTGCCGTTGTCCTTTGCGCAAATGCGCCAGTGGTTCCTGTGGCAGCTGGAGCCGGCCGGTACGGCCTATCACATCAGCGGCGCGCTGCGTCTGCTGGGCACGCTCGATGTGCTGGCGCTGCAGCAAAGCTTCGACGCGCTGGTGGCGCGCCACGAGTCGCTGCGCACGGTGTTCCGCATGGGCGGGGACGGGCAGGTGGTGCAGGTGATCGCCGCACAGGGTGGTGTGCGGGTCGAGCAAAAGGATCTGTCCGAACTCCCCGCTGCGCAGCGCCAGGAACAACTGCACCAGGCGGCGGCTGCCGTGCACCGCCAGCCCTTCGACCTGCAGGCCGGGCCGCTGCTGCGCGTGGGCCTGATCCGGGAGTCGGCCGAGGCGCATCTGCTGGTCGTGGCCATGCACCACATCGTCTCCGACGGCTGGTCCATGCAGATCATCGTGGATGAATTCGTGCAGCAGTACCGCGCACGGTGCCAGGGACAGGTGCCGCAGGCCGCACCCCTGCCGCTGCAGTACGCCGACTACGCGGCCTGGCAGCGCCAGTGGCTGGAGGCCGGCGAGCGGCAGCGGCAACTGGCCTACTGGCGCGCCCAGCTGGGCGACACGCACCCCGTGCTGCAACTGCCCACCGACTACCCGCGCCGGCCCGGCGCGGACCATGTGGCCGCCAGCCATGGCCTGCAGCTGCCGGCCGAACTGGTCGGCAGCCTGCGCCGCCGCGCCCAGGCGCAGGACGCAACGCTGTTCGTGCTGCTGCTGGCGGGCCTGCAGGCCGTGCTGCACCGCTACACGGGCCAGGAAGACATTCGCGTGGGCGTGCCCATTGCCAACCGCCACCGGGTGGAAACGCAGGGCACGGTGGGCTTTTTCGTGAACACCCAGGTTCTGCGCGCCACGCTGGACGGGCGCATGGGCCTGGCGCAACTGCTGGACCAGGCCCGGCAGGCCGCCCAGGGCGCGCAGGCCCACCAGGACCTGCCCTTCGAGCAACTGGTCGAGGCGCTGCAGCCCGAACGCAACGCCGGCACCCAGCCGCTGTTCCAGGTGCTGTTCAACCACCAGCGCCAGGACCGCAGCGCGCTGCAGCAACTGCCTGGGCTGGAGCTGCAGGAATATGCGCTGCAGGGCCAGGGCGCCCAGTTCGAGCTGACCGTGGACACCACCGAGGATGCGCAGGGCCGCCTGCACCTGCGCCTGACCTATGCCCGCGAATTGTTCGAGGCCACCACCATCGGCGCACTGGCCGGCCACTATGTGGCCATGCTGCAGGCGCTGGCCGATGATCCGGCCCGCAAGGTGGGCGAGGTCGCCTTGCTGGGCGCGGCCGAACTGCACAGGCAGCAGGCATGGGGCCGCGCCGCTGCCCTTCCTGCCTGCCGGCCGGCCGCAGCGCAGACGCTGCACGGCCGCTTCGCCAGCCAGGCATTGGCGCGGGCCGGGGCGCAGGCGCTGTCCTTCGAGCACCACGTTCTCGGCTACGCCGAACTCGACGCCCGGGCCAACCGCCTGGCCCACCGCCTGATCGCCCTGGGCGTGCGTCCGGAGACGCGCGTGGGCATTGCCATGCAGCGCTCGGTGGAGATGGTGGTGGGACTGCTGGCTACCCTCAAGGCTGGTGGCGCCTATGTGCCGCTGGACCCGGACTATCCTGCCGACCGGCTGGCGCACATGGTGGCCGACAGCGGGATCTCTCTGGTGCTGACGCAGGCTGCGGTGCGCAAGCGCATTCCCGGCGCTGCTGCGCTGCAGGTACTGGAGATCGACATGCTGGACCTGTCGGGCGAACCCGATACCGATCCGCAGGTCGATGTGAACCCGGACAGCCTGGCCTATGTGATCTACACCTCGGGCTCGACAGGCAAACCCAAGGGCGCGCAACTGAGCCACCGCAATGTGGCACGGCTGCTGGATGCCACCGATGCCTGGTTCGGCTTCGGCCCGGACGATGTCTGGACCCTGTTCCACTCCTACGCCTTCGACTTCTCGGTCTGGGAGATCTTTGGTGCGCTGTGCACTGGGGGCAGGCTGGTGGTGGTGCCGTACTGGGTCAGCCGTTCGCCCCAGGACTTCCTGGCTTTGCTGCGTGCGGAGCGCGTAACGGTTCTCAATCAAACACCCTCGGCCTTCGGGCAGCTGGTGCATGCGGTGGAGCAGGAAGATGGGAACGAGCAGGGCGGCGCTGGCCTGGCGCTGCGCCAGGTGATCTTCGGCGGCGAGGCGCTGGAGCCCGAGAGCCTGCGGCCCTGGTTCGAGCGCTTTGGCGAGCAGGCCCCGCAGCTCATCAACATGTACGGCATCACCGAGACCACGGTGCATGTGACGTACCGGCAGATCACCAAGGCGGATCTGGAGGGTGGTCGCAGCCCTGTTGGCGTGGCGATTCCAGACCTGGGCCTGTATGTGCTCGATGGCAGCCTGAACCTGCTGCCGCAGGGCGTGGCCGGGGAGCTGTACGTGGCGGGCGAGGGCTTGGCACGCGGCTATCTCAACAGGCAAGGACTGACGGCAGAGCGCTTCGTTGCCAACCCGTTCAGCGAGACGGGCGAGCGCCTGTACCGCACGGGCGATCTGGTGCGCTGGAACGCTCAGGGCGAACTCGAATACCTGGGCCGTGCCGACCAGCAGGTCAAGATCCGGGGCTTCCGCATCGAGCTGGGCGAGGTGCAGTCGCAACTGCTGGCCCAGCCCGAGGTGCGTGAGGCGGTGGTGCTGGCCAAGGAGGGGGCGGGCGGCGCCAGACTGATCGCCTATGTGTCGCTGAATGCAGAAATCACAGAGGGTCTGCTCAAGGACCGGCTGGGCGAGGTACTGCCCGACTACATGGTGCCCTCGGCCATCGTCGTGCTCGATGCCCTGCCTTTGA
>ERZ1292623.219-Hain-H51-01um-R1-219-length-64397-cov-6_pt1 | contig 20432 bp, 24 predicted proteins | sample MGYA00564398_ERZ1292623 | MGnify/ENA primary metagenome ERZ1292623 (study PRJEB36523, sample SAMEA6512633) | groundwater metagenome | collected 2019-01-07 | study: AquaDiva: Metagenomics assemblies of 32 groundwater samples | reverse complement strand
AGAAGCGAGAAGCGAGAAGCGAGAAGCGAGAAGCGAGAAGCGAGAAGCGAGAAGCGAGAAGAATTATAATCGAGTACACGTATGAACTCCGATACTCGAGACTTCACGCATATTACAATGGTAGATTGTGGTGTGCTACACACTTACTCCCTGCTCCCTAATTTCTACTCCCTGATCGCTGTTAACTATCTCTTTGACCATTGAGGGGCCCGCTTGTCCCAGCACTAGCACGCAAGTGCGGGACTGCGACGCATCAATATGTTTCTGAGAGTTTGAAGAAAGTAGATAGGTAGGTACTTATCTCTTTGACCATTGAGGGGCCCGTCTTGCCTTATGGAGACCGAATTTCTTGCGCTCCACTACGCGCGGATCACGCTTGAGATACCCCGCTTTCTTGAGCGCCGGACGAGTTTCTGCGTCACGCTCAACAAGTGCGCGCGATATTCCAAGACGAATTGCCTCTGCCTGCGCATGCACTCCGCCACCTTTCACGACTGCAGTGATTTTTACCTTACCAAGAATGCCCGCGGAATTGAGCGCATCGGTGATGATATTGCGCGTTTCATCGGTAGGAAAATACTTTTCGTGCGACTTTTTGTTCACCGTAATTTCGCCCTTCGTATCAAACAAGCGCACACGTGCGGTTGCGGCCTTGCGGCGACCAATTGTTTCGATATATGTTGCTTCAGTTGCCATGTGCTTTGATAATCAGTTGGTGTAATCGCGCCTTTTTTAATTTATTACGGGGAATCATTCCGGAAATTGCATTCATCATTGGTGTCGTTACGTCACGCGCTACCACATCGCGCATTTTTTTGTGAAGCAGTCCACCTGGGTATCCGGTGTAATGTACATACGTTTTTGTGAGTGTTTTCGATCCCGAAAACTTCGCGCCGGCGACGTTAATGATCGTGACTGATACGGGAATGATTTGATTGCGCTCATATGCGGGAGATTTCTTGCCCATTAAAATAGCCGCAGCTTGAGAGGCAACGCGTCCAACGGTCTTGCCCGCCGCATCAATGACAATATCTTTTTTTTCGACTCCTTGTTTGACTGGTTTCTGCTTCATATAGTTATACAAATTCTATAAGCGCTACACGGGCGGCGTCCCCTCCACGATTTCCCAGTTTCGTAATGCGCAAGTATCCGCCACTGCGATGCTCATACCCCTTTGCAACGGTCATCACCCGCGCAGCTGCACGCGCATTGAGCTGCGAGCCTACCCGGCGTCGTGCGGTCAGAGTTTGTTTTTTTGCTGTGGTAATAATTGGCTCAAGGAATTTACGCACTTCTTTTGCGCGCGCCTCCGTTGTTTTCATCTTTCCATGGATGATGAGCGACGACGCTAATCCTGACAGAAGCGCGCGGCGCTGATCTGTCTCGCGTCCAAATTTTCGCCCCCGTCTCGCGTCTCGCATACTGTTAGTTTCGGTGTTCAATGGTAAATCCAAGCGTCCCAATGGCGCGCTGTACCTCGGTCAGCGCTTTCTCGCCAAAACCGTCAAACTCAAGAAGATCCTCGTGCGTATATTTGAGCAAATCACCAATCGTTGCAACCCCCGCTTTCGAGAGCGCATTAATGGTGCGCGATGACAGCTTCAGATCTTCAATTGGCGTGCTCATTGCATCGCTTGCTTCTTGGGAAACTGATTTTGCCTCTTCAAGAAACTCGCGGCGCACATCTTCTGCAACAGGGGCATCAATGATGTCCACCTCGGTATTAATGTGTTCAAGCTGTTTGAGCTGTGCGGTGAGAATGGATACGGCTTTTGTAAAGGCCTCGGAAGGCGCTATGGAACCATCCGTCTGAATGGTAAAAATAAGCTTGTTGTAGTTGGTTGAGGTCCCAACACGCATATTTTCGATGTCGTAGCGTACTTTTCGTACGGGCGTAAAAATTGCATCAAGTCCGATCGTGCCAATCGCAACCTTGTCTTTTGAAAGCATTTCGCGGGGAATATACCCCACACCTGCTTCAATAGTCAGCTCCGCTTGAAATGTGGCTTTTGCGTTTGTGAGCGTTGCAATATGAAAATCGGGATTGATGACTTCCACGTTTGTCGGGCATTTGATATCGGACGCAAGAATCACACGCTCACCCTTTATATCAATGGTGACGGTTTGTGGTCCTTCGGTGTGCAATTTAAAGCGTACTTGCTTGAGATTGAGTAGTATTGCAAGCACATCCTCGAGCACCCCATCGATAGTGGAGAATTCGTGTTTTGCACCTTCAATGCGCACGTGCGTGACCGCGGCTCCCGGAAGTGACGAGTGGAGCACGCGCTTCAGCGCATTGCCAAGCGTAATGCCGTATCCCGGGTGCAACCCTTCGATTTCAATTGTTGCTTCATGCCCGGACTCACTCACAATGCGCGGAGATTTTGGAAGTAAAATTGCGTCCATCATAAATTAACGTGAATAATATTCAATAATTGCTTTCAAGTTGTATGACGTGCCGACATCAGGTACCGATGGGCTCCCCACCACAGTTCCCGTTTGCTTCTCCACGTTCAATTCCAACCAAAGCGGTGCTTTATGTTTTTTCAGGAGTGCATCTAAGTGTTTTCCAAGAGCTCCTTCGCGCGCGGTCGTTCCCAGTGTGACCACATCTCCATCATCAGCTCGATACGAGGCGATCGTCACGCGCTTGCCGTTCACATACACATGCCCGTGACTTACCATTTGTGCCGCAAGCGAACGCGAGACGGCAAAGCCAAGACGGAATACAACGTTATCCAGACGGCGTTCGAGCGAGCTGACCAATGTACCAAGTACGTCTGATTTTGATTCCATTGCCTTTTCCACATATGTTTCAAACTGCCGCTCCATAACACCATAGGCATGTCGCATCTTTTGCTTCTCCTGTAATTGCGCGCCATATTCTGACTGTCGAGGCTTACGACCGCCTTTTTTTCCACCATGAATACCCGGAGCATATGGCTTCCGAACAAGTGCGCACTTCGGTGAGAAACAGCGCTCCCCCTTGAGAAAGAGCTTCTCACCGGCACGGCGACATGTTTTACATTTTGTATCAGCCATATGTTATACGCGACGTGGTTTCTTAAGTCTTGGGTGACCATGTGGAATTGGTGTTAAATCTTTGATAGCGGGAATGGAAAATCCTCTCTGAACGAATACGCGGACAGCGGAATCTCGCCCGGCACCGATTCCATTTACTTTCACGAGCACTTCTTTCAGACCGAGTGCTTGCGCAAATTCTCCTACAATTTCAGCGGCGCGAGATGCGGCATATGGGGTGCCCTTCTTCGATCCGCGAAAACCGAGTGCTCCGGATGACGATTGAAATATCGTGTTTCCCATCTCGTCAGTAAGTGTAATGAGCGTGTTGTTATAGGAAGAGTGCACGTTCACAATGCCCTTATCAAACTTCTTTTTTGTTTGATTGGCCTTGGTGCGCGCAACCTGAAATAGTGTCTGCTCGTCGGCAGTCTCGGTTGCTTTTTTAATAATACGTTTCTTTCCCATGCCGGTGTTTACAAAATATTTGAGCACTTGCGAATAATATTTTGGCTAAACAGCGAGCACCCCGTGAGATAAAAACATCCGAAATGCTGCTTCGATGCTGATCTGGTGCTATGCAGTTTTGTATGGATTGTTATCATATTTATTATCTCACGGGGTAACAGTTTGGCATTGAAATATTTCTGCTTCGCTTCATTATTTCAGCCAACTCAATTATTTCTTCTCTACTTTTCGCCGCCCCGAACCCATTGTTTTGCGAACATTCCCGCGCACGGTGCGAGTATTCGTTTTAGTGCGCTGACCGCGAACCGGAAGGCGTTTCGCGTGACGCGTGCCGCGGTACGTCCCCGCATCCTTCAGGTGCTTGATGTTCATCATGATCTCCTTACGGAGCGCCCCTTCAACGGTAAGGCTCTTCTCAATAATATCGCGAAGTTTGTTTACTTCGTCTACAGTAAGCTCACGCGCGCGCTTGTTCATATCTACTTTCGCCTCAGCCAAAATTCGGTACGCCACCGTGCGTCCGATACCATAGATGTAGCAGAGTGAATATGGAATTTTCTTGTCATCGGGGATGTTGACCCCTGCAATACGTGCCATACAATCATCAAATCATTACACCATTAAAACATGAAATCAAAATGCGATGAGACGTCGCGTGCGCCCGCATTATTGTGTGATGATCCCGTTGATTTATTGTTTTCATGTTCTTGTGATCTCGTGATTTAATGTTCTCGTGATTTTATGTTCTTGTGCTCTCGTGATTAACCCTGCCTCTGTTTATGTTTTGGCGTAGAACAAATCACTCGCACGCGTCCTCCACGGCGAATGACTTTGCATTTTGCGCAAATCTTTTTAACTGAAGATCGAACTTTCATATGTTACAAACGTTCAATGATTCGCCCGCGATAGTTGTCGTACTCCGAAAACTCCACGCGCACACGATCGCCCAGCACGACTTTAATATAGTGCATGCGCATACGCCCAGAGAGATGGCAGAGTACTTCCCGCGCTCCTTCGTCGAGGCGAACGCGAAAAATGCCTCCCTTCAAGGGCTCTATAACTATGCCCTCGAGTATCTGTTTCCCATCGGCCCCTTTGGTCATGCGATCATCATCATTGAGACTTGCTGAATACTACCAATACTGCTCATTCCCGTCAAGTCTAGGGGCTAAGCACTTCTATGTGAATTTTGGAGGTTCGCGAAGGAATTCTCCGCCACCACGAAGGGGTAAACCGCACATCGGCCGACTCGATAGCGCTATACCCGGAAAAGACGTCTTTAATCGTACTCACTTTGGCCTGTTGGATGTCTTCGGCAAGCTGATTTGCATCTGGCATGACCGCAATGCGGATGCTACCGGAAAGTTGAATGCTCGCTTGCTTCGCTTCGCTAAAATTGAGCACCGAAAATCCATCAAATGAGAGCGTGCGTAAACTGTTTTTTTCTGCAGGAAAATCTTCAAATAAAATTTCTTCGAGTATATTATTGAGATCCTCGGTGCGCACAAGTACGCCCGATAGTGTGCCCGACATGGATATTTCAAATGATTCTGCTGGTTTTCCTACCACGGGATTTGATTCTGCCGCTCCGAGCGCTGGTGCACCGAACGGAATAAGTGTAAATCCTTCCGCCGCCGATGATGTGAGTTCGGCGGTAAGCACATCAGTGAGTTGCTGACGCAGCTCCGTAGAAGCGGCAGTGACGTCTTCAATTGCGACAATGCCGGACTCACCGATAAATCCCCCATCAATCACTCCTACAGATTCTCCATAGAATCCTTGATATTTCGGCGAGCCCTGAAATCCAGGAATCGTAAACTTCGTCGTGTCCGTGATATTGTATGCGGTTCCTGGTTGATCTGCATACACCGTCACCTCAATGCTTTTCGGAACAATCTTGCCACCTTCCGTTGTCGCGGCCGGGACAGTGACCGCTTCTTTAATGCGATATATATTCCCTGCCGGTGACATAAATCGCGTGCGTGCGGAGAGCGCCTGCGGGGATGTGCCAAAATTATTCACGATCTTTATGCGCCCTGATGCGACGCTACGCACGGGTTGTTTTTTTGTGGCAGTGCGTGTCACAGAAACGGTCTTGTCCGCGCTCACTTTACTTCCCGCGAGCTCGAACACCGCGGGCTTTTCCAATTTGTACAGCTGTTCACGTGGAGTCACCACTACTACCATTGCACCAAAGGCATTCATGGCGAACACGCCCCCAATAACGACCGCAATAAACGCAAGCCCCGTGAGCACTGCTGTGCGTGGACCTTTTCGGCGCGGCGTATTTCCTGCTGCGGTAGACGCGGAGGTGGCCGCTGTTGACATCGATGCACTTTGCACTGGTTTGCGTGAAAAATATTGTTCAGCAATCACCTCTTTTTTCTGTGGAGCAGAAAGTGGTGGATGTGCTTGTTCATTTGGAGGACGCATGGCTCCAACCTGAATTTTTGACGTAGGCACGGCGGTGGGTGGGTGCGTGAGCGATGTGGGCATGGAACGAAGCGTCTTCGGTGAAGCGCTCGCACTTTTTACGGGGCGCTCAATGGGAGTCACTTGCGCGCGAGGAACAACTCTCTTTGTTGCCGGAGGAGTTTGAGGTGGACTTTTTTTGGAGGTGTTTTTATTTGCTGGTCGTTTGATTCCGTCCATATCACAGTGGCTTTCTTAATAGTAATGATAGTATACCAAAATCTCCCGCTCCTTCGAAGTGTTCATAACCATTCACTTTGTCCTGGAATGCTTTTGGATCCATCTGATGCATTTGTGGAGGAATAATCATCTTTGTCATAATCTCAAGTGACATAATGAGCGCCTGCACATCCGCCAGGAGCGCTCCGCCGCCTACAAGGAAAATATTTAACGATCGCTTACTCCCCGAGGGCATTTCTCGAAACGCCATCTCAAAATGCGGTTTCCAATTGATGACGATGGTGCGAAGAATTTCATCAATTTTCCCTTCTTCTCCGGGCTCAAGTCGATTGGCAATGTACTTGCGCCAAATGACCTCTCCGCTTTCAAAGTCAATTCTGTAGAGACGCGCGATTTCTTCCGTAAGATCCAACACTCCCACGGGGAGTGTATATACATTTTGGATGATTCCTCCTTCCAAAATAACTATTTCAGAAAGCTCTCCACCAATATCAACAATCACTTGCACACCATGATCCAGAATATTTTCCTTAAACATATCCGCATAGAGTTGCGGAAACGTGTGAAGCACTGTTCTGACCTCCGTATGAAAACGCAGTGACAAATCCTGAAATCCATGGATGAGCATCTGGTGCGCCGCCGCGTAGCGCATGGTGAGCGCGAGCTCGGTGCCCGAGCGCCCAACAATATTATTAGTTGGGTACCCATTCAAAAATTGTTCAAGTGGGCGCACTTCAAACACCGCCACCGCAGATGGGTGTTTAAAATGTTCAAGAAATGTATCTACGCCGCGCGCTTTGATATTTTCCATGTCATCCGCAGTGATGATGTGGGTTGCATCGAACGCCTGCCGTACTTTTACCGTCTCTGCAGTATAATAGGGTGCGGTGAGTCCGTAATGAATTTCTGTTGGCGAAAAATCTGGTAATTCTTTTTGAAGCGCCGTAAATAAATCCTTAAGTTCATGCATGAGGCGCGATTGAAAATCGCGCACATTACTGCGCACCGACGGAAGCCGATGTCTACGATAAATACCAAGTATATGTGGTATGTCCGTTTGGGTATATTCAACAGCAGCCATCAAGATGTTGGCTGTTCCTAAATCAATGAGCACCTGTTGGTTTCGCCGTCGGCGAGATATCTGTATCATTGGTTAATTCACAGATGCACGAATACGCCGGACACCCGCACTGGACGCCTCTTCCTTTAGTATAACGAATTTTCCGATTTCTGACGTGTGTGTAACGTGCGGACCTCCGCAGAACTCTTTTGAAAACACATCACCTGTTTTTTTGTCATGCACCGTATAGACGGAAACAATTTGGGGATATTTATCTCGGAAGAAATACAGCGCCCCAGAATCTTTTGCCACCTCATATGGCAGCTCTTCCGATGTCATGATGTAATCTTTTGTAACTACCTCGTTAACCAACCTCTCTACTTCTGCAAGCTCATCCGTGGTCACTTTGCGCGGAAACGAAAAATCGAACCGCGTGCGTTCAGCCGTAATATCCGATCCCATTTGTTTAACGTCGGGTCCGAGCACCTTACGAAGCGCTGCTTGCATGAGATGCGTTGCAGTATGCAGACGAATCACCTTTTTCATTTCTGGCTCATTTGCCGCTTTGAGTTCCCCGGTGTTGAGAATAAGTCCGTGACCCCCAAATTTTTTCTCGCTTCCTGCCTTTGATTTTTCTTGGTGCTCCTGAAATTCTTTTTTGAATGATTGTTCGTCCAAATGAATACCATGCTCGGTGGCAAGCTCACGCGTGAGCTCCATGGGAAAACCAAAACTTTGATACAAATCGAAAGCATCTTTTCCGGAAATACTCCCCCTTGCAATGATTTTTTCAAATTCGCTGATGCCACGTGTAAGTGCTTTGTGAAATTTTTGATGTTCATCGAAGATCACCTTCAAAATCCGTGCGATATCTGCATGAAGATTTGGATACGGTTGAACATATATATCCGCGACCGTTGTAATCAACGAGTGAAGTGTTTCGTCGGTAATGTGTTGCTGGTACATCGTGCGGCTGACACGACGAATGAGGCGGCGGAGCACATATCCGCGCTCCGCGTTTGATGGCATCACACCGTCACCCACCAGAAATACTGCCGCGCGAACATGATCAGAAATAATACGCCGCTCGCGTTCTGGAACTTCTTTCATCATATCCATGAGCGGCGCAAATACATCAGTTTCGTAGCTTGATGCATTTCCCCCAAGCACCATCAGCAGTCGTTCAAATCCCATGCCGGTATCTACGCCGGGTGTTTTCAATTTTTGTAATTCCTTTCCTGGCGCACCTGAAAGGAGCTCATCGCGCGTTCCCGGATAGATATATTCATTAAAGACGAGGTTCCAAATTTCGATTGCGTCTCCCTTTGCGTTGTTCACATATATTTCTGTTGTCGGTCCGCACGGTCCGGAATTTCCCGTTGGCCCCCAAAACACATCTTCCATTCCTTGTTCGCGAATATCCGTCATACCCAGGGACGCCCAAATATCTCGCGACTCCGTATCCTTTAGTACAATGTCGGAGCCTTCAAAATAGGTTACGTACGCGATGGGTAACTTGAGTACTTGTGTAATGTAATCATGCGCAAACGTAATCGCTTCTTTTTTGAAATATGCGCCGAAACTGAAATTCCCCATCATTTCAAAAAAAGTATTGTGCGAGTCGTCTCCCACTTCCTCAATATCAGAGGTACGAAATGATTTTTGTATCGTCGCCGCAGCGAGCGCACCAAAGTCGCGCAGTGCGTCTGCGTCTCCGGTAAAATACGGCTTGAATTGTTGCATTCCCGCAGTGGTAAGAAGCACCGACGGATCGTCCGGAATCAAACTACTTGAGGCCACAATAGTGTGTCCTCGCTCTTTCATAAAATTGAGAAATCCATCTCGTACTTCCTGTGATGTCATATATTTATTCTGCAATGATACCTCCTCCTACCACAATGTGTTTGCCTTCGATGCGCTCGTACACGACGCACGACTGTCCTGCTGATGGTTTCGTCACTGGGGAAGCAAAATGGATAGTATTCGCATTGTCTAAATCCGCCGTTGCAGAAACGAGTGGCTGCCGATAGCGTATGCGCGCACTCAACTTCTCTATACCTGTTACTTTTTTATACCATGTCATCCGCTCCACCGATACCCCGTTTGCTTCACGTACGTTCTTTTCATTTGTACGAGCAACAACGAGTGTATTAGTAGCCATATCTTTTTGTACAACAAAATATGGTGTGCCCCCTCCAATGCCAAGCCCATGACGCTGGCCAATAGTATAGTACGCCGCACCGTCATGTGTACCTACCTGCTCGCCGCTTGTGGTTACTACAGCTCCTTCGCGCGGAGGAATATATGTTTGCAAAAATGATTTCATATCAAGTTCGCCGACAAAGCACACTCCCTGGCTATCTGGTTTTCTCGCAGTCACGAGTCCCGCTGCTTCGGCAATGTTGCGCACCTCTTCTTTGATGAGTCCACCGATGGGAAAATATACGTGCGCAAGAATTTCTGGTATAAGTCCCCAAAGAAAATATGTTTGATCTTTTGCGGTATCTTTACTCGTTGAAAGATATGTCACACCATCCAGCGTGGTGGTAGTTGCGTAATGTCCCGTTGCAATCGCGTCAGCTCCGTGTTCCATTGCCCATCTATAAAACACACCGAATTTAATATACGTATTGCACATCACATCAGGATTTGGTGTGCGACCCCTCGCATATTCGCTCACCAAATATTCCACCACGTGCGTACGATAGTCTTCGCCGACATCAAGCACGCGAAATGGAATATCAAGCACTGCGGCCACGCGCGCGGCATCTTGTCTATCTTCCTCCCATGAACACTTCGCGCCAGGAGCTTTCCAGCCCTGCATAAATACGCCCGTGACGTTATGTCCCGCGCGTTTCAGGAGGAGTGCAGCAACCGACGAGTCCACGCCACCGCTCATTGCAACAAAAATGTTCTTTTTTGCACCTGTCATGCGTGCAATTATGCCACGAAAATGTCTATATGAAAAGAGAAAGAGCGCGTTCCAGTATTTGGAACGCGCTCTTTTGTTTGTTGTTCATTCTCGAAGAAAGAGAATCCACATCATCCGCGCTGCGCAGTAAGTCACCGCAGCACCGTGCACCCAAGGGTGAACGGAGAAGCACGTGATTCCCACCGCGATGAGGGTTGTGTAGAAGAAGCCCATCTTGATCCTCCTTTTCCTGCGCACCTTTCGGTCGCGACTTATAGCTTGAACTTTCTGAAAACACTATAGCATGAATATACTATTTCGTCAAGCATTTTTTGCCTTACCTATCAACAATATTTACTACCTCAAATACAACGCTTTATTTTGTTTATGCTCTTCAAATGTGCGCGCGTAGTATGGGGTTCCATCGCGACTATGTAGGTAATACCAATATGCCGATGCGGTAGGATGCAACGCAGCATCAATCTGTTCAAGTCCCGGATTCCCTATCGGCCCCGGCGGGAGTCCTTTATATTCATAGGTATTATAGGGCGAATCTAAATTCAACTCTGCGTCTCCGAGTTCCCTCGAAGCAAGTCCCGTGATGTACGTGAGCGTTGCATCAATCTGGAGCGGAAAATTATCCGCGAGACGATTTTGAATAATTCCCGAAATGATTTTTGCATCTTTTTCTCCATTTGCTTCTCGCGCGAGGAGGGACGCAATAATCAGAATTTCACGAAGTGACTTTCCACTTGTCTCTGCTTCACGTACAAGATCCCTAGTACGCACGCGGAAATTATTTCTCATCAATGCTATTAACTCGTCCGCAGTAACATTGTCCGGGATTTCATAGGTATCTGGGAATAATTCACCTTCATAAATAACAGCTTTTGCATAAAATTCCTCACTTTTCAGAATACCTCGCTCGGAAAGATATGCGGCGATGCGTCGCGAGTCCCACCCTTCAACGATCCGAATGGTGCGCGCCTCGGGAGTTGAGGTAAGTCGCGCAATCACGTCAAATACATTCGCAGATTTGGTGAACACATATGGTCCGGGACGCAGTGCGCGATCCTTTCTGGTAAGCTCTGCGGTGAGCACAAACGCATGCGTACTGCGAATGATACCTGCCGACTCCAACAGTGCGCCAATGTCCCAGGCGCTCGCTCCGGACGCGATGACAATTTCTTTATGATCAACATTCATGCGGGGTGCAAACCACACACCCAAAAGCGTAAGCAAAAAGACCGCGGCAAACACGACCGCAATAGATACAAGAATATATATTCGTTTAAAAAACAGCCCAAATGGCATAGGGCTAGTATAGCAAACAATATGAGTAAGTTTTATTCGCCTCCCGTACGCTTGCTTGCCTCACGTGCAATATCAAGAATGCGTTCAAATATTTCGCGCTGTGCGGAGCGCTCTCGTACAAGTGACTCATAAATCTGTTGTAACTCTTTTGTACCAAGTGTTGCTGCGGTCGTGCTTGCAGTGATCGCGGCGAGACGCGTAGAAGACGAATCAATCAGGGCTTGTACACCATCAATCTTTGTAACAATGCCGGACATATCAACCCCGGACGCAATATATGCCTCTGAAGCGGTACGCTGCTCGGTTACGCGCGCCTGCAGGGTGGCAAGAGATTGCCTACGCATCACGCCAATGTGCGCAAGCACCGTAAGGCGTCGTATATGCACCCGCGTAAACTCTTGTCTTTGTGTCAACAGCGTTTTGGTGATTTCTTTGATCATATCCACTGATTCCGCAGAGCGTACTTGCGTCTCAAAAGATCGCAGTGACGCAATGTCCGCGTTCACCAGTGCAGTGAACGATGTGAAAATGTCCTCGTCAATAAATGGCAATTGTTCCATTTGGGCGCGAAGGTACTCGTCGTATGAAATAAGCGCGCCAATATATTCGAGTAAATATTGCCGTTGATCGGTTACGGTGCGCTGTGAGGCCTTGAGCGACGTACGAGCGTAATTAAGCTGCACCAGTGATGAACTAAACTGGCTCTGTGTTTTTGATTCATTCACCGCGTCTCGAGAACGCTCAAGCACATGTTCAGAATCCTTGCGCTGTTCAATGCGTTCATACAATTTTCCGATAAGAGCCCGCGCAGACACCTGAAGACTTTCGGCGTCGTCCGATTGATCGTCCGCGTCCTCACGCGCAAACACCGAGATACCAAACATGTTCCAATCAAAGAACGCTGAAGCGCGTGCCGGCGTTGCGATAATGGTGAGTATGATGATCAGTGGTAGTGCGAGTTTTTTCATATTATTGTGTCAACTCCTGTTCGTATGACGTGAGCGCAATTTCATCGGCAACAAATGATTCAAATTGAGGAAATACGAGAACCGCCTCGGTCGCGGCAATGGCATTCGGATCAAACGCGGCGGAATCGATTGGAGCAGAAGATTTTGCCGCCATCGTTGTCGATTCTGCTGGTGCAAGCGATGTATTCAGTCCCTCCGCAGGATAATCTCCGGCACTGTCGGTATTTCCTCCGACCGGAAGCTCATGGCGTGTTGCGATTGCATCCTCACCGGACGCAGGTGAGAGTTGCGTGACTTCCGTACCGGATTGATATTGAATGGAAGGAGCGGGTGCCGTGACCGTATTTACCGCGAGCACCGCAATAATAAGCACCGCGAGCACCGCTGCCGGCATACGTACGGATGGACGTAAGAGAAAATCAAGCACTGCAACGGTACGCGACATACTGCGCGCCAGCGAATCGTGCGGAGAAAATGCAGCGCGCAGTTGTTCGCTCGGTACTTCCGAAAGTTTTACGTCCTCAAGCATCAAAACGACTCCGAGCATTTCTTCAAGCTCGGCCTTATGCGCTGGGTACTTCGCGAGAATGTCCTCCACCGACGCTCCCGCCCGCAGTGCGGTGACTGCGTTGTCAAAAATTTCTTCAATTTTCGGTGGTTTATGATTCATACGTTTGCATTTCTTCTTTCAGCGCTTTAATCGCACGGTATTGCATTGCGCGAATGGCTGCGGGATTTTTCTTCATTGCAACGGCAATTTCATCGGTCGTGCGATCCTCTAAAAAGCGTAGCGTCACCAATGTGCGCTGTTCGGCGCTAAGGACTGACATTGCGCGCTTCAACACTTGAACGTCATCGTGGATCTCCACTTGTGTGCTCGCAATGGGACGCGTATCCGGAACCGCAGCAAAAAAAGTCTCTTCATCATCAATCCGCACATTACGTTTTTTCTTCCAATAGTCGATAACCGTATTTCTCGCGATGGTATATAACCATGATGAAAATACAACCGAACCTTCACGCATATTCGGCAGAGATTTCCAGGCCTTCATAAACACCGTTTGTGTCAGATCCTCTGCATCCTCTTTGTTGTTTACCCGGTACTGCACAAAGCGGTAAATCGGAGCTAAATGCTCCTGATACAGGGTCGAAAACGCCGCAGAATCTCCTTCTGCCGCTCGTTCTATCAGTCTAGCCATATCCTGTTCATTCAACATATGGGACGAGGGATATCTCCCTGTGTGACGTTAGAGTAATGGCGCACCGGGCGTGACCGCTTCAATAGGTGCCACAAGAACGGGTTTTTCACCCTCTTTTGCCGCAAGTATCATGCCGTTGCTCTCTATGCCTTTCAGCGTACGCGCTGCCAAATTGGTCGTAAAGATGACGGTTTTGCCAATCAAAAAATCCTTTTCATACCACGGCTTAATCCCCGAAACAATCGTGCGTGTTTCTGATCCGAAATTCACGGTGAGCTTGTAGAGCTTGTCCGATCCCTCAATGTCTTCTGCGTTTTCGATTATGCCTGCTTGAATGTGCACGCGCTGGAGTTCTGCCAGCGAGATACGATCTTTCCCCGAAAACATACTGTCAAACACCGCCGAACAATCTGCGCAGATATGTTTTTTGGTCGCAACACCATCCTTTGGTACACCAAAATAAAGTGCTCCTGGGGCGTTGAGCTCTTTCTTACAAAAATTATAAGTGATTTGAAGGCTCATGCGGGGAATAAGGGAATCGCAAGCACTATGAGGGCTTATAATTTTCGCGCTACAAACATATGCGATACACACGGCGATTCCGGCGGGAGTGCCAGGATTCGAACCTGGATAGCTGGTTTTGGAGACCAGAGTCTTAGCCGTTGGACGACACTCCCCTCTACACTCAAAGACAGCTTTTAGCTTATAGGTTTTAGTGCGGCACGCCAAGCCGCGTCTCACACAAACGGCTCCATACGGAGCCGTTTGCTACTAAGTACACGTATTGCTTTCTCTGTAATCTCCGACGCATTTGGTCGGGTCCCGACTCCCATGAAAAGTAGAATATAACGTCGGGACTATCCGCTATTTCTTCATTTCCTTATGCGGAGTATGTGTTTTACACCACTTGCAGTGTTTTTTGAGATCAATCTTGCGCTCAACTTTCTTTTTGTTTTTGCTGGACCAATAGTTAATACGCTTGCATTTGGTGCACTGCAGTTTTATCAGATTAGGTTGCGGCATATCAGTAGAGTGATAGTACACTGAACACGCTCAATAATCAAGAACACGTGATCACCCGATTGCCAAAATTATTGACAAGAGTGTGATTATATTGTACTATCGGTACAAATCTACTGCGCTCAGCGCAAGGAGAACGTACGTTGCAAGAAGAGTACATAAAACCTGAAAAACGTTTCTACAATTGTGACCCTTGTGAGGATTGGTCTTCACTCGTCTTCGTGAGAGTTGTGGAACACGGTAGTTTACTTGGCTACGTATTTATTTACGAACCGCACCGTGGAGATCCGCGGCTCTACAAACTACCGGGAGGATCTAAGGAGGCGAATGAATCTCCGGTAGAGACCGCTCAACGGGAGCTCAAGGGAGAGACGGGTATTTCTCTTCCCTTGTCAATGTTCGAGTTCGTCGATAAGGAGTGGCGAGAAAAACCCTCGGAACACTGGCGCATCTACTTTCAGGTGGATATCACGGTCACTGACCGCGACTGGATGCGAGATGACGCATCCGGAAACGAAGGAGAAGTTCCCGAATTCTTTACACCGCGGAGGTGGAGGGATCTTATCGCAAACGGAGGTTTTCTCGAGCCACATTTGCGCGTATTGAGCGCAAATGAACTGCTATAACAAAGCGCCCGTAACCACATTCGTGGTCGGGCGCTTTATATTTCTGGAGCCGTTGGCCGGAATTGAACCGGCGACCTACTCCTTCATTTACACCCCAATTTCGTAAAACATATATGGGGATTAGACTGTATCTTTGGCATATCCTTTCGGACGTAGCCACCCTTGTCAGTCGTTCGGGCCCTCGACTTCGCTCGGGCCACGGTCTTAACTCGATTTGAGTCTTTGACCGTAATTCGGGATTCATCTCAGAATTTCTTCTGAGATGGGCAGGGGCGTGTGGCCCCACCATGGAGTTGCTCTACCATCTGAGCTACAACGGCACATGGGAACGAGTAACTCTGTATCCGCCAACCAGCGGAGCGCTACATGAGTTTATGGTAGCTCTGCGATGAACGCACACAGCTTATCACGAAGTTTTCGATTATTAAAGTGCACAGTGAGTACTCCATATTTCGCTTTATGTTTATAGTTGCCCACTCCTCGCGCCGGCGTGATAATCACTTTTTGAAACGCTGCCCGCGGAGCTGATATCTCACGCCTCCAATATGCGAGCGCAACCGATGGATTGGTGTCTGAAAATATTTGCAGGCCATATCTTAACTTCGCTTTATGTATACGAAATCGCTGTTCAAGAAATTTAAGAAAGTATCTAATGAGTTTTGGGTCGCTATTTCCAAGTCGCACTGAAGAAAGATTACGCTTTGTTCCTTCGCCCCAATATAAACCTATGCCTAAACCTTCCAAAAATGCTTCTTCTCGAATTTTAGGTGCAGCATATGAAAACGGATCACCTCCTGGGTTATGTTTAATATATACCGCATCCCGAATAGCACGTTTAGGAATTTCGTGCTTTTTTAGCCAATAATTAATGGTGCTTGTCCCTTTTTTCGTACGCTGGGCAATTTCCTTTGCCGACAACTGCTCACGTACATACATTTGCAACAGCGTTAATTTATCCATACATCTAAATATATAAAATTACAAACTACACATTATTTAATTGATATACATTAATTTACCTGTAGTATAATAGTAACATATTAGGATATCGGTACGCCACGCGTTCATGTGTGTGAGGAGTCTTGGAGTCATCGGGAATGATGAGATGAGTTAGAGGCACATATGTAATATAATATTTACGAGTGCACTGGTTCCCTGTACAGTATCAAGCACATACGTTAGTGGCCCCCTACACGGGACACTGATGATAAATAATGCGTCGGTGGCGGAGTGGTCAATCGCACCAGACTGTAAATCTGGCGGCCTTAGGCCTACGAAGGTTCGAATCCTTCCCGGCGCACACATTGCCAAAATCGGAGCACGGCTCCGGTTTTGTTGCTATGTGTAGTGATCGCGAGGGATTCGAAGGCGAGCACGCAAGGGTTCCATCAGTAGATGGAAACGTGCGAGCGTGGTCAGGCGGAGAAATGTTTCGACGGAAACATTTCGAGCGCTTGACCGAATCCTTCCCGGCGCACAATATAAAAAATACTCGACATGCGTCGGGTGTTTTTTATATATCTCTTGAAAGTTGAATTCACCGTTTTTGAGCTTGACTTCTTTCTAACCAATAATATGCTATTCTGTGCGAGGTATCGAGCTGGGTTAAAGTAGCTCGGTTATACATTTCAAACCCGAAACGGAGGTATAGTCATGACGCAGTTCTTGCCAATCGCCACACTGCTAATGTCATTTGTGAGTTTCCTGTTTATGTTGTTGGTGACATTCGTCTCGCCTCTCGGCCAGTCCAAGTCGTTCTACTTCCTTTGTGGCGAGTCAGCTTTCATCACAGCGATCATCTTCGGAGCACTGTCGGTACATAAAGTCCACAGGTTCAACCCTTTCGAAACGATTCTCTGGTTCATCGTTGGTTCCATAATGTTTGCGTACTCGGCGTGGTTCACTAACTAAGGTCGGATATGTTCCGACCAACGGGCCCAAGGGGACATCAAATTCCACCTGGGCCTTTTTTCTTTTTAATTTATCCCTGTATGTGTCATATTTAATAGAACAAAAAGACGCCCACGCAATTGCGGGGCGTCCTTTTTTCTTAATGCACTGCCGCTTTCTTTTGGTGATGCCGGGCATGCTGCTTTTTTCCAAGCACTTCGGTGTGTAGCTTACCATCCTTCACCGACACCTTCAGTGTACTCCCCGACTCTGCCTCCCCACTGACGATATGACCGGCAAGCGTGTTCAGCAGTGTATTTTGAATAAGTCGCTTGAGCGGGCGTGCGCCATACTGCGGACTATATCCCTCTTTGGCAAGATATTCTTTTACGTCTTTCCCGATCATAATTTTCATTCCGCGGTCGGCAAGACGCTTTTCCACGCGCATCAGCTGAATATCCACAATCTGCACGAGGTGCGTCCTCGTGAGATTATTGAATACCACAATTGCGTCAAAGCGATTGAGGAATTCCGGACGAAATCGATTTTCGAGCGTTTCAAAGATTTTGCGCCGAATTTCATCGTCGTGAATTTTGTCTTTATCATCATTCTCGTTTGAGAGATCAAACCCTAGGGCTCCAGCTTCACGTACAAGTTCTGACCCGATATTCGAAGTCATAATAATGACCGTATTCTTAAAGTTGACGTGCCTCCCTTTCGCATCGGTGAGTCGCCCATTATCAAGAATCTGAAGCATAATGTTAAACACTTCGGGATGTGCTTTTTCAATTTCATCGAAAAGCACCACGGAGTATGGACGGTGACGAATGATTTCAGTCAGTTGGCCTCCCTCTTCAAATCCAACGTACCCGGGAGGAGAGCCAATAAATTTTGATACCGCGTGCTTCTCCATGTATTCAGACATGTCGACGCGCACCAGCGATTTTTCATCGTTGAACATAAACTCCGCGAGCGAACGTGCGAGTTCGGTCTTCCCCACGCCCGTTGCTCCGAGGAACATAAATGAACCAATGGGGTGATCTTCCTCTCCAATTCCGGCGCGGTTGCGTCGCACCGCGTTTGCGATTTCACGCACTGCTTCATCTTGACCGATGACACGCTTGCGCAGCACCTCTTCCATTTTCATGAGCTTCTTTGCCTCTTCCTCGAGCATGCGTTTTACGGGAATTCCTGTCCAGCGCGCAACTACCTCGGCGATCTCTTCGGCATCAATTTCTTCTTTGAGAATTTTGCGATTTGACTGCAGTCTGCGCAGGCGCTTTTCATCTTCGCGCAGTTGCTTCATGAGATCAGGAATGCGCGAATAACGAATCTCCGCTACTTTGGTGTAGTCTGAAACACGCTCGGCGTTTTCGGATTCAAGCCGGAGACGTTCAAGATCTTTCTTTGCCTCCTGCAAACGTGTAATAGTCTCCTTCTCATTATTCCATTTCAACTCAATAGACTTCTCGCGCTCTTTGAGTTCCGCGAGTTGTCGCTCGATGGAGCGAATATCGCGTTTACGATCTTCCTCACGCTTCAGTGCCTCGCGTTCTATCTCAAGCTTCATAATATCCTTGCGAATCACCTCAAGATCTCGTGGCACGCTGTCAATTTCTAATCGCAGTGCGGACGCCGCTTCATCAACAAGATCGATGGCTTTATCTGGTAAAAATCTATCGGAGATATATCTACTCGAAAGCTCTACCGCAGATTGAATCGCTTCATCAGTGATTTTAATTCCATGAAAGACTTCGTATTTTTCTTTCAGACCCCGAAGTATTGCCACTGCGTCGTCCGCCGTGGGCTCTTCTACATATACCGGCTGGAAGCGGCGCGCGAGTGCGGGATCTTTTTCGATGTGTCGCTGATATTCTTTGAGTGTGGTGGCACCAATCGCATGGAGCTCGCCACGCGAGAGCGCGGGCTTGAGTAAATTTGCTGCGTCCATCGCCCCTTCCGCGGCTCCCGCACCAACAATGGTGTGAATTTCATCAATAAATAATATGAAGTGATTTTTTGAACGCTCAATTTCGCGTAGTACCGCCTTCAATCGCTCTTCAAATTCCCCCCGATACTTTGTGCCCGCAACGAGCGCGCCAAGATCAAGTGAGATGAGCTCTTTGCCACGGAGGCCTTCTGGAACTGTTCCTGCGACGATCCGCTGTGCGAGTCCATCGACAATGGCGGTCTTTCCTACTCCGGCCTCCCCAATAAGAATGGGGTTATTTTTTGTGCGACGAGAGAGCACCTGCATCACACGACGAATTTCGTCCTCGCGACCAATGACCGGATCTAATTTATCTTGACGCGCAAACTCCGTGAGATTGCGCGCATATTTCTCGAGCACTTGATATTTCGATTCTGGCTCTGCATCGGTCACTCGCAGTGAACCGCGAATACTTGCAAGCACTTTCAGCACAGTTTCCTTATCAACTTGGAATCGCTCAAGAATTTCCTTCGTTTTTGACGGTGTCTCCAAAAATCCAAGAAACAAATGCTCGGTTGAAATATATTCATCTTGTAGTGACGCGGCTGCTTTGTGCGCCTCTTCCAGTACGCGTGCGAGCTCTGGTGTTAAATAGAATTGCTGGGATGGTGTGACCACTTGTCCGCCCTTCCTGGAGTCGAGCGCGTCAAGCACATAATCAGTGAATTGTTGATAATCAATTCCCAGCTTTTCAACCAGCGGGATAATCATCCCCTCGTCTTCTTGCAGGAGCAGTGCCCCAAGCACGTGGAGTGCGTCGAGCGATGTTTGCCCGCGCTCAAGCGCAAGTTCATGTGCCTTGCGAAGCGCTTCTTGTGCTTTGATAGTGAAATTCTGAAATGGAGGCATATGGGTAGTATAACGATTTAGGTAAGTATTTTCTACTGCTGAAATTCGGTAAGAATGGCACGTATCGTAAGGGTTTCTGTCCCCCTTAGCAATACAATGGAGACGGCATCTCCCGGAGCACGCGCCTGGATGAGATCCGACAAACGATGTTCGGAATTTACCGCGACGCCATGGAATGTGCGAATAATATCTCCCTCTTTAATACCGGATTTTGCTGCGGGAGAATTTGGTATCACGCCAGGATCCCCGGCGGTACCAAGCACAAGTGCCCCTTCTGTGACAGTGAGACCGCGACTACGCGCAATATCTGCGGTGATGTCGGTGTAGCGTACACCGAGATACGGATAAATAATACGTCCTGATGATTGTATCGATGCGAGATCGCGTTTGAGCAAATTAATGGGAAGTGCAAAGCCAACATTTTCCGCCCCCGTAGCAACCGCTGATTTTATACCGATAACATT
>ERZ1292623.1740-Hain-H51-01um-R1-1740-length-20434-cov-9_pt1 | contig 20434 bp, 16 predicted proteins | sample MGYA00564398_ERZ1292623 | MGnify/ENA primary metagenome ERZ1292623 (study PRJEB36523, sample SAMEA6512633) | groundwater metagenome | collected 2019-01-07 | study: AquaDiva: Metagenomics assemblies of 32 groundwater samples | reverse complement strand
TGGTAATTTTTGAAGGCGTTGCCGGACTTAACGCTCTGCGAGCCAGTAAATCTTTGGTGGTAGGGCGTTGGTGGCCGATAGTGTGGAGACTGGCTATTACGACCGTTGTTTTTGGATTTTTAAATTCCGCGCTTGCTTACGTATTGGCCTATTTGATCAGACTGCTGCCATTACCGGTATTTATCCAATCCGCTTCCGCCAGCGCTCTCGCTTCTTTGGTGGGCGCCGTCGTCGCTCCGCTTTCAGCCGGAGCTGCTTTAATTTTATATCAAAGCGCTAAACAAAACCCAATAACACAACCAACACTTCCTCCAAGCGTATCATAAATAAATGTATGCTCAAACTTCAAGCGATTATCGGCATGGAGGTGCACGTAGAGCTTAAAACCAAAAGCAAGATGTTTTGCGCTTGCAAAAATGACCCCGATCGCGCGGAACCAAACACCAATGTCTGTGAAATTTGCCTGGCTCACCCTGGCACTTTGCCGGTGCCAAACAAAACCGCCATTGAATGGGCGGCAAAAATCGCCAAGGCTTTAAATTGTCGCATAAACACCGACAGTAAATTTGACCGCAAACATTATTTTTATCCTGACCTGCCCAAAGGTTATCAAATCTCCCAATACGATCAACCCATCGGTGAGCATGGCAATATAGACTTAGAATTTTTACCGGGAAAAAATATCCGCGATAATGCCAAAATCGGCATAACCCGCGTGCATCTGGAAGAAGATACGGCCAAGCTTTCGCACGCTTCCGCGAATAAAACACTGGTGGATTTTAATCGCGCCGGTGTGCCTTTGGTAGAGATTGTTTCCGAACCGGACATCGCCAGCGCCGCCGAAGCCAAAGCTTATTGCCAGGAATTGCAGATGATTTTTCGTTACCTGGACGTCAGCGATGCGAACATGGAAAAAGGCCATATGCGCTGTGAAGTAAATATTTCGGTTCAAGAAGTTGGTAAATTTATAAATGATCATGGTGTTATCAAACCCAAAGCCGGATATACCCTAAACCATAAAGTAGAGGTAAAAAATATAAATTCATTCCGGGCGGTGGAAAAAGCCATTGAATTTGAAATTCAAAGACAAACCACCATAATAGAAAAAGGTGAAACCTGGCCACAACAAACCCGCGGCTGGGATGAAAATACCGGCGGAACCGTTATGCAGAGAGCCAAAGAAACGGCCGCTGATTATCGCTACTTCCCCGAACCGGACATTCCTCCTTTTCATCCGGAAAAAATCGCTGGCAATTTAGATTTGCCCGAATTACCGCAGGCTAAACGCGCCCGCTTCCGAGATGAATACAGTTTTTCATACACGGATGCGGAAATTTTGTCTGCCGATCCGCACTGGTCCGGCTTTACCGAAAAAATAATGAGCGAACTTACAGAATGGCTCCATGATTTTAAAGCAGGCAAACACGACGATCATCTCTCCGCGCAATTGGCGCGCCTGGCCGGCGGCTGGATTACCAGCAAACTAATGGGCGCCATGGCTGAAAGAAAAATTGATATTAAAATTTTGAAATTAAAACCGGAAAATTTCGCTGAGCTGGTTGCCTTAATTTCTACTAACCGCGTTAATTCCACCAACGCGCAAAAAATCCTAACCGAAATGCTGGATTCCGGCGTAGATATGGACCCAACCCATATTATGGAAGCCAAAGGCTACGGCCAAATCAGCGATGAAGGAAAATTATCAACTGTGGTTGAAGAAGTGATTAAAAATTATCCCAAACAAGTTGAGCAATTTAAAGCCGGTAAAGAACAAATTCTTCAGTTCTTAAAAGGCATGGTGATGAAAACCACCGAGGGCAGCGCTGATCCGTTGGTGGCGGAAAAACTACTGCGAGAAAAAATTAAATAAACTTCTTCATATACTGGGTATACCAACCGTATTCAGAACCCAACAAATGAGCGATAAGCTCAATTGCCCGCTGGCCGGTTTTTCCGTCTTCATCCAATTTCGGAGCCAACTCTACCACATCTAGACCTACTACCTTACACATCTTACCTATAAACTTAGTCAGGTGAGCTACTTCTCTCCGCGTTAAACCTCCCGGCGTAGCCATCAGAGTAGCCGGCGCGTACTCTTTATCTATGCAGTCAATATCCAAACTCACCCAAATATTGCCTACTCTTTTTTGCAATTCCATTATACTTTGAACAACCGGCTCAAATCCATGGCGAAAAATATCCATGACGGTAAACGTGTTTAGCTTTTCATTTCTTATTAAATCTATCTCTTCCTGATCCAAATCTTTCAGTCCGATGTAAACAATATTTTCTGGTTTTATTTTACTTCCCGGTTTTAAAACATTAACCAGCTGATGATGACCTAAACCCATCACGGCCGCTGAAGGCATGCCATGAATATTTCCGGAATGGGTATTTTCATGGGTCATCATATCGCCGTGAGCGTCTATCCAAATAACACCCAGATCTCCGCCACAAGCCACCGAAGCTCCGGAAATAGTGCCAATAGAAAGGGCGTGGTCTCCTCCCAACACCACCATCTTATTTTTTAAAGTAATTTCGTTATTTACTATCTGCGCTGTTTTTTCGGCGACGCGCGCGATTTCATCCAGATATTTTACTTTCATATCACCTGCTACCGCGTGTCTTCTTTCGGCGCAATCAACATCTCCCAGATCTTTATACGCCAAACCGACATCTTCGCACATTTCTTTTAATCCGCATTTCCTTAAATATTTCGGTCCCAAATCCGTGCCGGAAGAATCTTTGCCTAAATCCAGGGGAACACCCAATACCGATACGTTTCCCAAAACTTTTCTCTTTTCGTAAAAAACCAAATTATCATTTTGCATAACTTAAAGTTTATGAATTTGCGTGATGGATATTGATTTTAGTAGCGGCCATCGCACCCTCGGGAGGGGGCCCCGCAGAGGGCATTTGGCCGCAAGAAAATCAATATCCATTATGCCTATTTGATTCGCTGTAAAGCTTCTTTTAATAATTGCTCACTAGATTTTCCTTTTATATCCAAATTTTTTACCGCTTCTCTCGCCTCAACTAGCGAATAACCCAGAGCCGCCAAACCTTCAATCACATCCCCCAGCGCCCCCTCAAATTCTGCCAATCCCGTTTGGCCGCCACCAACTTTGTTTTTTAATTCCACCAAAATTCTTTCGGCAGTCTTTTTGCCAATACCGCTAACATTTGTCAGGTACGCCAAATCCCCCCGGCCAATGGCCGAGGAAATCTCCTGCACACTGCCCAAAGACAAAAGATGCAAAGCGGTTTTGGGGCCAATGCCGCCGACTAGCAAAAACTTTTCAAATAATTCTTTTTCACTTTCATTTACAAAGCCGTAGAGATCTAAAGAACCTTCCCGCACGGCCAAATACGTCAAAATCTGAATTTCCGCTCCCACCGCCCAATTTTTGGCCGAAGTGGCGCTAACCATTATTTCATAGCCAACGCCGCCGGAGGTTAAAACTACCAGCTTGCTGCCGCTACTTGTCACCACCTTGCCTTTTATAATGGAAATCATAATTATTTTTTCTTTGCCCTGCTTACTCTTATTAATCCGCTACAAGGAATTATTTCCACGCCTTTTTTCTCCAGTTCATCTAAATAAAGATTCATCCCTAAAGAATCCGAAGACATATGTCCGGCAATGAGCACGTTCATATGATACTCACTGGCTTTTTCGCGGGAATCGTCGCGCATATGCATGCCCACCAAAGTGCTGACGCCGGCGCGGGAAAGTTCCTGATACACTTTGCTGGACGGATTGGTGCCGCCGGTCATTTCCACAAAAAGTTTTCCCACTTTATTCCGGGGATTGCCAGCAAATAAATTCGGACCCGCACCGCGTCTTTTGGCTTCCTGATATTCGGGAATTTCCATCAGCGCTTTCATGATGTCACCCACTGTTTCCGGTTTTTTCTTGCGCAAAAAATCTTCCAAAAATTTTGTTACCAAATTATCCGTGGGCGTGTGCATGTTCATTACATTTACCCCCAACGCTTTGGCCGTATCAATAATTTGGTAATGATTGACCGGATGCAAACCACGACCCACTTCTCTGATTCTTTCTTCCATCAGCCGTTCGGCCGTATGCACCGGCACGCCCAAATTTTCATACATTTCCGCGATCATATCCATAACTCCATGCAAACTGGCCAAACTGCCGCCAATAGGATGATGCCCGATAACCGCGTCGATTTTTTTACCGCGCTCGTTTAATTGAGTGGCCAACAAAATTTCACCCGGACCAATATCTATACCGGCCAAAACTCTTTTCACGGGCGCTTTAGGGTCGCCGCAGTGGATACGACAATCATCATAAGGATTGATAAATTTTTCCTCGTCAAAATATTTTTTGTCGTCCGGTTTTGAATCATTGTACTCTTTTTTTGTCCGCTCCAAATATTTTGTTACACTGGTTTGCCCGCGCGGATCCACCGCCATGCCTAGCTTTATTCCCAGATCATAAACTTGTTTAAGTGTTAGCATACAGTTTTTATATTCTATTTATTTCAATTTTTAATTTAATTCCATCAATCTCCGCCTCTTTTCCGGCAACGCCCTCATCTACCGAATAAGCCAGCACCGCTTTTTTTATTTCCTCCGCATATTCGCTAAAAACAGACTTTAACAGCGCGTCGTCCATACTGTACTTTACTATCACTCTATCCGCAATAGTCATTTTTTGATCTTTGCGAATTTGATTTATGGTACGCACAACTTCCCGTAATAATCCTTCTTTTTTTAGTTCTGGGGTTATTGTAGGATCAAGTAATACAGCAGGGTCATCCTGAGTCATCGTGGCATCCAACACAACTTCCTTAACATTAATTTCTTCTGCAAGAACTTTCTTAGTTTCATCCCAATACTTCCACGGTTTAAAGCTGTGTTTAATTGATAATTTTAGCAGGGGCTGGCGCACATTTATTCCATGTTGCGCACGTTGCATAAGAGCCATTGAAGCAAAATTTCTCACATGCTGCATTGCCGACAAAATATCCTGATTTATTTTTCCGGTTTTGGGCCAATCTTCCAAATGCACGCTTTCTTTTTCACCCTTCAATGCTAAATAGATTTTTTCCGCCATAAACGGAGTAAATGGCGCCATTACTTTGGACAAAGTAAGCAAAACTTCATGGAGAGTGGCAAGCGCCAACTGTTTATCTTTCTCATCATCGCCCTTAAACCTGTCGCGCGAACGGCGCACATACCATTGCGAGAGTTCGGTCACAAAGTCCACAATCGGCCGGCTAGCCTCGACTAATTTATACGCTTCCATTCCGACTGTTACCTCTTTAATTAAAATCTGCAATTTTGCTAAAATCCATTTGTCCAACACGTTGCTGGACTTTTGACTTTGGACTTTTGACTTTGGACTTGACGATGCGAACATCAAATAAAATTCCAAAACATTATAAATCGTATTCACCAATTTATTATACATTTCCCGCACACCCGCTTCGGAAAAATTTAAAGCTTCGGCTTGCATTACCGGCGAAGTTAACAAATAATAACGCATGGCGTCGGCGCCATATTTTTCCAAAACTATTTCCGGCTCGGGATAATTTTTTAATCGCTTGCTCATTTTCTTGCCATCTTCGGCCAGCACAATGCCATTCACAATTACATTTTTAAATGCGGGTTGAGATTTCTTTACGGGAATGGCCGGTTTCTTGCCGCCGGTTAAAGCCGTAGCCAAAACATGCAAAGTATAAAACCAGCCGCGAGTTTGATCCTGGCCCTCGGCAATAAACTCCGCCGGAAAACTGGCTTCAAATTTTTTCTTATTTTCAAACGGATAATGCATCTGGCCATAAGGCATACTGCCGGATTCAAACCAGCAATCCAAAACTTCAGGAATGCGCTTATATTTTTTTCCAGCTTTGGTAATAATCAGGCCGTCAATAAAATGCTTGTGCAAATCCATCACCTTTTCTCCGGATAACTTTTCCAGTTCTTCAATACTGCCCACGCAAACCACTTCGCCGTCTTCGCCTTCCCAAATTGGCAATGGAGTACCCCAATAACGGCTACGGGAAATAGCCCAGTCGCGCGCGCCTTCCAGCCATAAACCAAAACGGCCTTGTTTAATATGTTCCGGAACCCAATTTATTTTGTCATTATTTTTTAAAAGTTGTTCTTTTAATTGTGTAACCCGCACAAACCAACTGGTGGTGGCGTAATTTAAAAGCGGCGTATCACAGCGCCAGCAATGCGGATAGCTATGCTCAATTTTTTGTTTGCTAAACAATTTGCCGTTATGCGCCAGCCATTTAATAATTTCCACATCGGCTTTTGTAACATCGTCTTTTGGTTTTACATCCATTCCCGCAAAATCGGTAACGGCCGCCACAAATTTGCCATCCATACTTACGTGCTGAACGAGCGGCAAACCTTCGGCCTTGCCTATCTTAAAGTCTTCCTCGCCAAAAGCCGGCGCGATATGCACAACACCCGTGCCATCAGTAATAGACACAAACTCGGCTCCAACTACTCTAAAAGCATTCGGAGTATCTTTGTAATATGGAAATAGCGGTTCATATTGTACGCCTATTAAATCCGAACCTTTATGCCTATCAACTTCTTTATATTTTTTATCTCTCATTACTTTTTCCGCCAATTCTCTAGCCACAACATACGCGCCGTCTTCTCCTTCAATTTCCAAAACTAAATATTCAATATCCGGATTTACAGCCAACAAAACATTTCCCGGCAATGTCCATGGCGTTGTTGTCCACGCTAAAATATATACTGGCTTGTTTTTTAAAAATTTAAAATTAAAAATTAAAAATTTCGCCACCACAGATATGTCTTTGATGTCTTTGTACCCCTGTGTTACTTCAAAATTAGACAACGTGGTCACGCAACGCGGACAAATATGCATGGCTTTGTAATCTTTATAAATCAAATCGCGATCCCACAGCTGTTTAAATACCCACCAGACGCTTTCCATAAAACTGGGATCCATTGTTTTGTAATCGCTTTGCATATCCACCCAGCGGCCCATGCGCAGAATAGTTTTTTCCCATTCATGCGCGTATTTTAGCACTGTGGCCCGGCAGGCTTCGTTAAATTTACCAACACCATAGGCTTCAATTTCTTTTTTGGTAGATAAATTAAGTTCTTTTTCAATAATATTTTCGATTGGGAGTCCGTGGCAGTCCCAACCCCATTTACGCTCCACCCTAAAACCGCGCATCGTAAAATAACGCGGCACCACATCTTTCATTAAAGATGCCACAATATGCCCATAGTGCGGCAAGCCGGTGGCAAAAGGCGGCCCGTCATAAAAATGATAAGGCTTTTTGGCCGAGCGGTTGGCGATGGATTTGGCAAAACACTGATGTTCGTCCCAATATCTTAAAATTTCCTGTTCTTCCTGATTAGAATTATACATAATTTTGATTTAACGAAATCATGCCGCGTAACGTCCATTGAAACGCGGCGCGCAATAGAAATATTCTAACAAAAAACCGCTTAACAGTCAAAGATTTATTGGATAAAAAATACCCCCGACGAATCGAGGGTATTGTGGGAGGGGTGGGTGACAAGAAAAGAGCTAGGTACCCCGCCGGATCGTATCCGGGTCGTTCGGGTTGTCCAGATCGTCGAGGGACAGATTTTCGAAGTCCAAATCCTCGATGTCAGTGGCGCTGAAAAATGGCTCCCCGTTCTGCGCCTCCTCCAGCGCCGACTCTCCGTTGAGATAGCCGAGAGTGAAGGTGGGGTTGGCTTCGGCCGGCTTCTTGCCGCCAGACCGACCCTGGTAGTACCCCGCGCCCCAATGCATAAATGCTTCGGCCTTTTTTTTGCTTGGTACCGCCTGCGGACAGGCCGGATCGTGCTTGCCGTCGCCAAACCTGCAGTACAGACAATTGGCCATTGCTGTCCTCCTCCGTTGTTTGATCCCATAACCGCTAGGGCACTTACCCGGGCAATCATAGGAATCCCACCTAAAAAGTTAAATTATTAATGAACAAGTGATTATACCACAAAAAAGCCCACTTGTCAATACCCAAGCCAAAATAAAGGCTATTTTTAGCAAAAAAACACCCCCCACTCCGCAACTGCGAAACGAGAGGCTGGATTTACTGCTTAGGGAACGAGGGGATATGGTTTTCGTCGATGATGACATGATTTGTGTGCCTGGCGTAACGCTGGTCGTAGTCGAGGACAAAACTCAAGTCCGACGGCAAGTAGATAAACTGAACATTCAGGAAGCCGGCAACAAAGTTGATCCAATCGGTTGCGCCATTGGGCGTTACTCTCACATCCTCGGAGTCAACGATAATAATGGACAGCTGTTTCCGCGAGAGATCATCCTCGAGCTTAGCCAGTGTCACCTTGGCCTCGAGGCAGCCATTCAGATCACCTCCCAGCCAGATGAAAAATTGGTTAGAACGAAGGCCGATCCCCTGGTTGAAGCGAAAGGACAGCGGGACGTGTTCGCGTTCGCTCATGATACTTCTCCTTGGCTAGAAACCTTTCCCAGCTTTAATATCAAGAATAACAACAAAATGGGGCTTTTGTCAATTCCGCTTATTGCAAAAAATTATTAAAAAAAGTATAATATCTGCAAATTTAATAACAAATGTATGATTTACATCGCCTCGGATCACGCCGGTTTCCAGCTTAAAAAAGAAATCAGCAAATACCTCAAAACCCAGCCAGACAAAGAGGTAAGAGACTTGGGCCCAACCGCCTTTGTGGAAACTGATGATTTTCCGGATTTTGCTTTTCCGCTGGCCAAAGCCGTAGCCAAAAACAAAGATAATTTTGGCATTTTAATCTGCGGCACGGGTCAAGGCATGTGTATCGCGGCCAACAAAATAAAAGGGGCCTATGCTATTATGGGTTACAACATCCAAGCCACCGAACTGGGTCGTAAACACAATAACGCCAATATTCTTTGCCTGCCCGGACGCCTTTTGCCTTCCGTGGATTTTACCAATGCCATTGTAAAAAAATTTCTGGAAACAAAGTTTGACGGCGATGATAGATTTGTGAGAAGAAATGAAAAAATAGAAGAAATAGAAAAACGCTTAGTATGATCCCTCTTATTGTTCCAGCCATACTCACCGACAACTTTAACACTTTTAAAGAACACCTGGCCAAAGTCAGTACGCGTTTTTCTTCCGTGCAAATAGACGTGCTGGATGGCATTTTTTTGCCCAACAAAACTTTTTTGGAACGAGAGGAATTAAACAATATAAATTCCGAAGCGTATTTTGAATTGCACTTGATGGTAAAAGACCCTATCGCCGAAATAGCCAAATGGAAAGAAACAGGCAGTGTGACTAGCGCGGTTTTTCATATTGAAGCGGATGTTAATGTAGAAGAATGCGTAAAAATCATCAAAGAAAATGGCTGGAAAGCGGGCATTGCTCTTAACCCGGAAACTTCGGTTGCCAAAATAATGCCTTATATAAACTTGGTTGACGAGATGTTGTTTATGACCGTTCACCCGGGCCAACAAGGCGCGCCATTTCTGCCGGAAGTTTTAGAAAAAATAAAAGAGTTTAAAAAATTAAATTTGAACGTGATTTGTTCTGCCGACGGCGGCATAAATAAACACACCATAAAAAGCGTGGTAGACGCGGGAGCAGAAAAATTATACATCGGCGGAGCTATTATTAATGCCGCGGATGTAGAAAAGGCGCACGAAGAACTTACTAATATTTAATTATGTACGATCTTATTATCATCGGCGGATCAGCAGCCGGATCCAGCGCGGCCATTTACTGCGCGCGCCGAAAATTAAATTTTAAAATAGTGGCTATGGATACGGGCGGCGAGGTGGCGCTATCGGGCGAAGTCGGCAATTGGCCGGGGATTTTGAGTATTCAAGGATTTGAACTGGCACAGAAATTTACCGAACACGTAAAATCTTATGGCGTAGAAATAGATGAAGGTTGGAAAATAGAAAAAATTACTCGGATAAAAAAACACTATACACTTACGGCCGCAAACGGCGCCGGCGAAACCAAAGAAATTGCCACAAAATCCGCCATTATCGCTACCGGCATTCATCCCCGCCATTTGGGTGTGCCCGGAGAAAAAGAATTAGATAGAAAAGGCATAACTTACTGCACGGTTTGCGACGGTCCGCTTTTTAAAAACAAAACCACCGTTACTATTGGCTCCGGCAATTCGGCTTTAGAGTCAGTTTTAATGATGGCAAGTTTTGCCAGCCGGGTTTATTTGCTTAGCAAATTCCCCGATACACCGGAACAAAACGGCGGCTTCCCCAAAGGAGAAAACATTCTTATTGAAAAAGCAAAATCTCTGCCTAATGTGGAAATTATTTACGAAGCCACCACCACGGCCATAACCGGCACAGACAGGGTGGCCGGCATAAAATATAAAATTGGTAAAGGCCCGGAACAAGAATTGGCCGTAGAGGGCGTAATGGTGCATGTCGGACAAATACCAAATTCACAGTTTGCTGGCAAAGTGAAAAAAAATAAAATGGGCGAAATTATGGTCGATGAAAAATGCCGCACCAATCTGCGTGGAATTTTTGCCGCTGGCGACGTGACCGACGTGGCCTACAAACAGATCGGCATTGCCGCCGGCCAGGGCATTGTTGCCGGTTTAGCCGCCATAGAGTATATTAACATGTGGAAGGAATAATTAATCATTAAATTTTTAATATGCCTGCTCTAACAAACCTCTTGTCTACTCTGCCATGGCCTCTGCTAGACATAATAATGAACGTAGTGGCAGGACTGGGAGCCATTATACTAACCTATGGCGTATTTTTGGAAGCCGAACGCCGCCAAGACGCGGTATTTATTATCGCCTCTGCCTGCCTTTTGGCATATGCGGTCTGGATTGGCAATAAAATATTTTCTTTGGCTATGGCCGGACTCATGATTGGCAGTATTATAGAACTTGTAGAAATTTTAACCGGTAAACATAAACATACTACTTAGAGATTATGTTCAACCTCATCACTATTGGCGACGCCGTTATTGACACTAATATTTTTATAGACGACGCCACTTTGGATTGCGACTACAATCACGAAAACTGTCTGCTTTGCCTGAACTACGCCAGTAAAATTCCTATAACAGACAGTTTTCAAGCGCTGGGCGGCAATGCGGCCAATGTGGCTGTGAGCGCCGCCATGTTAGGACTTACTTCCGCTGTCCTAACTTCGGTTGGCAATGACGCCAATGGACAGCTAATTCAAGAAGAGCTGGAAAAACATGGTGTTAATACCGATTTGTTATCTTTGGATAAACAAACAAAAACCCGCTATTCGGTGGTATTAAATTTTAAAAAAGAGAGGACTATTTTGTCCTATCATCAAAAACGAGAATATGATTTTCCCGAAAACCTGCGCGAATCAGACTGGATTTATTACACCAGCCTTAGCGAGGGGTATGAAGCTTTGCAAGCCAATTTGTTAAATTTTTTAGGCAAACATAAAAGCGCCCGCCTGGCTTATAATCCCGGTTCAATTCAATTAAAAAATTTAGATTTAGTTAAAGAAGTTTTACTCCACACGGATATCTTAATTGTAAATTTAGAAGAGGCGGAAAAAATACTAAATACAAATTTAAACGAGACCAAAAGTATCCGTGTCTTGGTTAACGGCTTGCTTGGTTTGGGAGCTAAAGAAGTGGCTATTACCAACAGTGGCGAAGGCGCCTGGGCAGGAGATGCTAATGGCCTTTGGCATATGGCAAGCTTCCCAGTTGAAGTACTTTTCAAAACCGGCGCCGGTGATGCATTTTCTTCCGGCTATCTAGCCGCCCGCTTTTACAGCCACGATTTAAGCGTGGCTTTAAGCTGGGGCATTGCCAATAGTTGCGCCACCATCTCTTCTCCCGGACCGGAAAAAAACCTGCTAAACAAAAAAGAAATCATCAAAATGATTTCCAAATTCTCTTCTATCAAACCAGTGGCAGTTTAACTATTGAAAAAATCAATCTGCATCGGTATATTTATCCCGCGCAAACGGCTTAACTCAATTTTTCTTCCGGCAAAAAAATCTGGGGCTTGGTAGACTGCTTCATAGTTCAATTCCGTACCCAGCAAACACAAGCTGTGTTCAAAATCTCTTATTTTAGAATTGATTTCTAAAGTTAAAACCGAGTCTGGTTCTTCTTTGGCCACAAGGTTGCGTAACGATTCTAAGTTAAATTCTATTTTTTCCAATAATTTTTCGTACTCCTCAATTTTATTTAAGTATTGTTTTTTGTTAACGCCCACTAAATCTCTGCTGACGTAATCCCTTAATTGCGCTTGCATATCTACCAATACCGCGCACAATTCGGCTCTTTCTTCCGATGTAAAAAAGGCGGCCGGCCGGCCGGTTTGCAAATCTTTTAACTCGCCGCCAAAACTTTTAAAATACAGATATTTCTCGCGCAAACTCTCGCTCATTTGTGGCAGTAAAAAATGATCGCCAAGTTGCTCTTGGGCCGCCGCCAAAAAATATTTATAGGCCTGGTTCCACGGCCAAATATCATAGCCAAACTTTATCATTTTGTTTTCTATTTCCTCCAGACTTACATTGGGATTATCTTCTAAATTAACCAATTTATTTTTCACATCTAAAGTCACCTCCGCTGGAAATAACGGCGGCAGATGATCATATAAATGCCAAAATAATTTTATTGTTGATTGCATAAACTAATATAATACATTGCCACACCCGCGGCGACACTAACATTTAAATTATTTTTCTTTCCCTTCATTGGGATTTCCACGGATTGATCACAGTATTTAAGCAAAGATTTTGCTACTCCGGTTTTTTCATTTCCCAGCACCAAAGCAATTGGAAATTGCGGCTGCCAATTAAAAATGTTTTGACTAGACTTAGTTTGCTCCAGCGCTACTATATTATACCCCATTTCATGTAATTCTTTAAGCAATCTTCCCGCTTGCTTGCGGTATTCCCAAGGCATCCATTTTTCCGCGCCCAAAGAAACTTTGTCTATTTGCGTGTGCGGCGGGCAGGGCGTAAAGCCGGTGAGGTATAATTTATCCACGCCCGCGCCATCGGCCGTGCGAAAAATAGCGCCCACATTGTGGCCGCTGCGGACATTGGGGAGAATTAAAATTATTTTATTTTTTTTATCCATAGTGATTGCCCCGCGCACAACGCCACAGCCAAAGCATCAGCCGCGTCGTCAGATTTTATTTTTTCTTTTATGCCCAAAACCATAGCCACCATTTTCTGCATCTGATCTTTTTCGGCCCGACCATAACCGGTAATGGCTTGTTTTACTTGTAGAGGCGTAAATTCATCGATGGGCAAATTATTTTCCACGCCGGTAAGTAAAATCACCCCGCGCGCCTGCCCTACTTCTATGGCTGTCTTCACGTTTGTAAAAAAGAAAAGTTCTTCCACAGCCATGCGCGTTGGTTTATATTTTTTTATTAGCCGCACAAGCTCTGCGTGAATCTCGGAAATTCTAACCACAAAAGATTTCTTGGCGGAAGTCTCTATACAACCAAAATCAACCATCCTCCAATCGCCTTTCTCGTTTTTTTTTATTATGCCATAGCCGACCCGGCCAAAACCCGGATCTATGCCAAGAATTGTTTCTTGTTGCATAAATTTGTTAATAACAAAACTAGTTTAGCCTAAAACTGCAATAAAATCAAACAAAAAAGACCCGCTTTAAGAGGTCTTTTTTGTTTTGTTTAGAAGTTCTATTGTTTAAACCCAGTCCCCGCCGGAATTAAGCGGCCGATAATTACATTTTCTTTCAAACCTTCCAGGTAGTCAATCTTGCCGGTAATGGCAGTGTTAATCAACACGCGCGCTGTTTCTTGAAACGATGCGGCAGATAAGAAACTCTGGGTGGAAAGCGCTATCTTGCTTATGCCCAAGAACATTTCTCGGCCCACAGCTGGCTTGGCGCCGTCTTTTTTCGCCTGACGATTGGAGACATCAAGCTGGGATTTTTCTACTATCTCACCTGGCAATAATTCTGTTTCACCAGCATCTTCTATATAAACGCGGCTAAACATTTGGCGTATTACAAGTTCTACGTGCTTGTCATTGACCTTCTGGCCTTGAGAAGAATAAATGCTCTGCACTTCTTGCAAAATGTATCTCTGTACTGCTTCTCTGCCTTTTAATTCAAACAGTTGATGCGGATTAATACTGCCATCGGTTAAGACATCGCCTTGCGCTACTTTGTCTCCGGTCTTGGCAAAAACCTTGTATCCCAGCGGCACAATATACTCGCGCGTATGCGGGCCTTCATAAGTTAGGGTAATGGTGTTCTTTTCAATCTTTATATTTCCCGCGTATTTTGCCACCACTTCTTCGCCCGATGACCCGCGCACCAAAATCACTTCATCTTGTTTCACGGTGCCGCCGTCTTTTACCATCACTTCATCTTCGGATTTGCTCTTTATTTTCATTTCGTCCATGCCGGAAAAATGAATGTGAATAATTTCCTGTCCCCGTCGGCCTTCAAAAATTTTCTTGCCACTGGGAGAAGTAATAATTTTGCCGTCGGCCTTTTCTATTTCAATTTCACCGGCTACTTCAGCCAGCATAGCTTGCTTCTTAGGAGCGCGCGCTTCAAATAATTCATCTACCCGCGGCAAACCTTGAGTGATATCCGCGCCACCAGCCACACCACCGGTGTGGAAGGTTCTCATGGTTAGCTGTGTGCCGGGCTCACCGATAGATTGCGCGGCGATAATACCTACCGCCACTCCAAATTCTACCGGCTTGTTCTTGGCCAAATCAAAGCCATAGCATTTGCGACAAATACCTTTTTGCATTTTGCATTGCAAAATACTGCGCACCTTAACGGATTCAACCTTGTGCTCATCAATCCAGCGCGCGGTCTTGTCATCAATAATTTCTCCTTCTTTAATAATAATTTTATTGCCAACTTTTATAGTTTCAAGTGAATAACGGCTCCAAATGCGATCAGATAATTTTTCACCCATCTCCTTTGATTGTAAAGCGGTGAATAATTCCCCAACAGTGTCACCACAGTCATCTTCAAAAACAATCACATCTTGCGATACATCCACCAAACGTCTGGTTAAGTAACCAGCATTGGCAGTACGTAGCGCCGTATCAGTCAAACCCTTTCTGGTACCATGTGAAGAAATAAAGAATTCCAACACGTCAAAACCTTCTTTAAAGTTTCCTTTTACCGGCAATTCAATGGTATCGCCGGATGGTGATGCCACTAAACCCTTCATACCAATAACCTGGCCCAGCTGGCCCCAACTGCCGCGGGCGCCGGAATCAATCATGGCAAATACCGGACCATCTTTACGCAATGTTTGCTGGTTGTTGGCAACGATTCTCTCTTTGGTATCAGCCCAAATTTCCAAAATTTTCACGTGGCGTTCGGAATGAGTCAGCAAACCTTCTTGATACTGCTCTTCTACCTGCGCCACCAGCTTGTCGGATTCAGCCAACATCGCCGGTTTTTCGGCAATAGCCGGAAAGTCATCCATACCCAAAGAATAGCCTGATTTAGTAACATAACGATAACCCAAATTTTTCAACTCATCCAAAAAGAAGGCCACCTGCTGTTGATCGTTGGTCATTTCTAAACACAAACGGATAATGTTTCCTGATTTTTTGGCGGTTATGGTTTCGTTAATATATGGAAGTTGCGGCGGCAAAATTCTGTTAAATAATATTCTGCCTACCGAAGTTTCAATTATCCGGTTAGCGCCTTCCTCAAACCGGCTCACATCTTGAAAACGGACTTTTATTCTGTCTTGCAAAGTGATAATACGGGAACGATAGGCCAAAATCGCTTCCTGTTCGGAACTAAAATATTTTTTCACCTCGGCAGTGTCATCGGTTTCGTATCTGGTTAAGTAATAACAGCCCAAAGCAATATCTTGTTTAGGAGTAATCACTGGACTGCCGGTGGCGGGCTTTAAAATATTTTTTTCCGCGGCCATTAAATTGTCCGCTTCCCAGCGGGCTTCGGCGGTAAGCGGCAAGTGCACGGCCATTTGGTCGCCGTCAAAATCGGCGTTAAAAGCGGTACATACCAATGGATGCAGCTGGATAGCTTTACCTTCAATTAAACGCGGGTGAAAAGCCTGAATACCCAAACGGTGCAAAGTCGGAGCGCGGTTTAAGAGTGCGCGGGTTTTTTTGGTTAATTCTTCCAAAATATCCCAAACTTCATCATGTTCGGCTTCTATATAACGGGAAGCGCTGCGGACATTATGCGCCAATTCACGCTTGATAATTTCGCTCATGATAAATGGTTTGAATAATTCCAAAGCCATTCTTTTTGGCAATCCGCATTCGTCTATATTTAAGTTTGGGCCAACCACGATTACCGAACGGCCGGAATAATCTACGCGTTTGCCTAGTAAATTTTGGCGGAAACGGCCCTGCTTGCCTTTTAAAATATCGGCCAAAGATCGCAATTGTCTTTTTTGGCCAGTGGAAGCGGTAACGGTCTTGGCGTGGCGGGCATTGTTGTCAATCAATGCATCTACAGCCTCCTGCAACATCCGTTTTTCATTGCGGCAAATAACTTCTGGAGCGTCTAGTTCCAAAAGCCGGCGCAAACGGTTGTTGCGGTTAATAACGCGTCTATATAAATCATTCAAATCCGAAGTGGCAAAACGGCCGCCGTCCAAAGCTACCATAGGGCGCAAATCCGGAGGAATAACGGGAATGTTTTGTAAGACCATCCATTCCGGACGAATTTTGTTGGAAAAAAAACTCTTTAAAACTTTCTTGCGGCGGATAATGCGTTCCAATTTTGAACCTTTAACTTTTGGCTGTTCTTCTTCCAATTTTTTAATTGTCTCATCCAGATTAATGCGGGCCAAAAGATTTCTGATGCCGTCCGCGCCGATAGCGGCTTCAAATAAATGGCCATAACGCAAAGACAATTCCTGATATTTATTTTCAGAAATAATTTTCATTACCTGCAGTTCTTTTAATTCTTTGTCGGCTTGCTGGAAATCTTCATCCAAAGACGCGAATTTTCTCTCGGAATCTTTTTGGATTTTTTCTAAAAATGCGGCTCCCGATTTTTTATCATTAGCGATTTTTATTTGGTCGCTAGCCTCTTTCTCAATTTGTTTTTTCTTGGTTTTGTATTCTTGGCGCAACATATCGGCTGTTTTTTTCTTTTCCTCGTCATTTACGTGGGTAATAACAAAAGAAGCGAAGTAAACAACTTTTTCCAAAGATTGCGCGGACAGATCCAAAACTAAACCAATCTTGGAGGGCACGGAGCGCAAAAACCAAATATGCGCCACCGGAGCCGAGAGTTCAATATGGCCCATCCGTTCCCGGCGCACGGAAGAATGGGTAACTTCTACCCCGCATTTGTCGCAAACTATTCCTTTGTAGCGGATTTTTTTATATTTACCGCAAAAACACTCCCAATCTTTGGTCGGGCCAAAAATTTCTTCGGCAAACAAACCGCCTTTTTCCGGTTTTTGCGTGCGGTAATTAATTGTTTCCGGTTTATGAATTTCACCATAAGACCACACTTTAATAACTTCCGGAGAAGCTAATTTAAGGCGGATGGCATCAAAATCCATGGGGTGAAGATTATCGGTCATAATATTTAGATGATTAAATGATTACTTGCGCTTCTTTTTCTTGCTGTTTTTTAACTTCTTCGACCGGTCTGTATTCTCCTGATTCTGACCTTTGTAGCAATTCCACATCCAAACAAAGACCTTTTAATTCTCGCACCAAAACATTGAATGATTCCGGTAAATTTACTTTTGTTATTGGTTCACCTTTAATAATAGCTTCATAAGCTTTAGAACGGCCCGGCACATCATCGGATTTAATTGTTAAAATTTCCTGCAAAGTATGCGCGGCGCCATAAGCTTCCAAGGCCCAAACTTCCATTTCTCCGAATCTCTGTCCGCCGAATTGCGCCTTGCCGCCGAGTGGCTGTTGGGTAATCAAACTGTAAGGACCGATGGATCTCTGGTGAATTTTATCTTCCACCATATGGTTAAGTTTGAGCATGTAGTTGTAGCCAACGGTTACTTTGTGATCGTATGGTTCACCGGTACGGCCATCATATAAGGTGACTTGTCCGCTAGTGGGTAAACCGGCTTTCTTTAATTCTTCTTTTATCTGCGCTTCGGTAATACCGTTTAAAACCGGAGTGGCTACTTTATAGCCCAAAGCATTTACCGCCAAACCCAAATGAGTTTCCAAGAGCTGTCCCAAGTTCATGCGGGAAATGACACCGAGCGGAGAAAGAATAATATCAACTGGAGTGCCATCTTCCAAAAACGGCATATCTTCGGCCGGAACTACTTTGGAAATAACGCCTTTGTTGCCGTGGCGGCCGGCCATTTTATCGCCCACCTGAATTTTTCTCTGGTCGGCTACTCTAATTTGGACTTGTTTAATTACGCCCGGTTGCAATCTGTCGCCATTTTCGGCGGAGAAAATTTTAATTCCGGTAACGCGGCCGTGTTCGCCATGCTCCAAATACAAAGATGAATCGCGCACGTCGCGGGCTTTCTCACCAAAGATGGCACGTAATAATCTTTCTTCGGCAGAAAGTTCTGTTTCTCCTTTAGGAGTAATTTTACCAACCAAAATATCGCCGGATTTTGCTTCCGCGCCAATACGCACGATGCCTTCGCTGTCCAAATTTTTTAATTTTTCTTCACTAACATTAGGAATATCGGAAGTAATTATTTCCGGACCAAGCTTTGTTTCCCGAACATCTATAGTGTAGTCTTCTATATGAATGGAGGTAAAATTATCTTTTTGCACGACGCGTTCGGAAACGATAATAGCGTCTTCGTAGTTATAACCATCCCACACCATATAGGCCACCAACATATTCTGGCCCAAAGACAGTTCGCCGTCCTTTATGCCCGGACCATCGGTAAGGCCCTGATTTTTTTTAACTTTTTCTCCCAAAGCCACCACCGGTGTTTGATTAACACAAGTAGAATGATTTGAGCGGACAAATTTACTTAAATAATGAGTGTGTTTAGTTCCTTTTTTATCCGTAATCACAATATGATTGCCGTCTACTTCGGTAACTTCACCATTCGCTTCGGAAAGAATAACATAACCGGAATAATAAGCGGCGTTTGCTTCCATGCCGGTGCCGACCAACGGCGGCTGCGGCCGGATGCAAGGCACGGCCTGTCTTTGCATATTTGTACCCATCAAAGCGCGGGTCGCATCATCGTGTTCCAAGAAAGGAATACAAGAAGTAGCAATAGAAATAATTTGGTTGGAGGCGACATCCAGATAATCTAGGTCGCTGGTTTTGCCTACGCCCGGATTGCCGTGAATGCGGGTCGGAACTGTTTCGTCTATAAAATATCCGTCCGCGTCTAATTTAACGGTAGCGGCCGCGGTATTTACTTTTTCTTCTCTGAAAGCGTTCAAATAAATAATTTCGTTGGTCGCACGGGAACGTACCGGAATATTTTTCATTTTAGCTTTCGCCAATTTAGCGGCCATGTCTTTGGTAATTTTTACGCCCGCTTTTACTCCAGCCACTTCGGTTGACAAAATTTCGCCTTCGGTAAATTTAGGTTCATTGGGAACTTCTTTTAAAACTTTTCGATAAGGAGTTTCTATAAAACCAAATTCATTCACACGCGCGAAACTGGAAAGGTGGTTTACCAAACCGATGTTCGGACCTTCCGGAGTGGCAATGGGGCAAATACGGCCATAGTGGGTGGTATGCACGTCGCGAACTTCAAAGCCGGCTCTATCGCGTGATAAACCGCCGGGGCCGAGCGCGCTCACGCGTCGTTTGTGCTCTAATTCGGAAAGCGGATTGGTTTGATCCATGAATTGGGACAATTGCGAACTCATGAAAAATTCACGAATGGCGGAAATTACCGGTCTGGCGTTAATTAGTTTGTTAGGAGAAATAGTTTCCAATTCTTGCGTGCTCATTCTGTCTTTTACAATTCTTTCCATGCGCGCCAATCCAACGCGGAATCTGTTTTGCGCCAATTCGCCCACAGCGCGAATGCGTCTGTTTCCCAAGTGATCAATATCATCCGGCTCATCTTGAGTAACATTTAAACGCACGACTTCTTTGACCACGGCCAATAATTTTTCCGGTGATAAAACTCTGTTTTCTTTTTTGTCGTAATCGTCATTTTTATACCCCAAATCAAATTTGGTGTTGAATTTATAAACACCGACCCGACCCAAATCATAACGCTCAAAATTGAAAAACATGGCGTAAATCAAACTCTTGGCGTTATCGGCAGTGGCCAAATCGCCAGGACGAATTCTTTTATACACTTCAATTAAGCCTTCGCTTGGAGTTTTTGCCAAATCTTTTTTAATGGTGGCTTCCACATAATCGATGCTGGGATGATTATTTACATCTTTAAAAAGCTCAATTAATTTTTCGTCTGTTTCGTAGCCAAACGCGCGAAGTAGTGAAGTGGCCGCCACTTTGCGTTTGCGGTCTACTTTAATCCAAACAACATTGTTCATGTC
>ERZ1292623.1095-Hain-H51-01um-R1-1095-length-26902-cov-8_pt2 | contig 20444 bp, 27 predicted proteins | sample MGYA00564398_ERZ1292623 | MGnify/ENA primary metagenome ERZ1292623 (study PRJEB36523, sample SAMEA6512633) | groundwater metagenome | collected 2019-01-07 | study: AquaDiva: Metagenomics assemblies of 32 groundwater samples | reverse complement strand
CGCAGAGATGCCTGTGATGATAACTTGGCAATATTTACAATATTTACGAGAAAAAGGGCTTTATTCGCCTTGGAATAGACTTTTTCACTTGACAAGAACCCCCTAAATGAGCGACCCTATATGTCCTTTTTATTAAAAGCTATATCTTTTTACGCCTGTATAGCGTAAAATATAAAAGATTAAGATAAGGAAATTGATTCAATAAATGTTTTCTCAGTTGATTATAAAAGGTAAAGCTATTCCTCTTCCCATCATTCAGGGAGGTATGGGTGTTGGGATTTCCCTCTATCCCCTCGCAAGCGCTGTTGCCAAAGAAGGCGGGTTAGGTGTCGTGTCAAGCGCATGCCTTGACAGGGTTGTTTCAAAGAGAAGCGGCAAGAAGCTCAACTCATACGAAGCTGCATACGAAGAGGTTTCACGCTCAAAAGAGAGCGGAGGTTTTGCCGGCATAAACATTATGGCTGCGCTTGTCAAAGATTATAGCGACTCTGTGAAAGGCGCTCTTGATGCAAATGCTGATGCGATCATTTCCGGAGCAGGACTGCCTCTTACGCTGCCTGCCATTCAATTGCCAAAGGATACGGCGCTTATCCCGATTGTGTCATCTGCAAGAGCCCTTGCTATAATATGCAAGAAATGGGAAAAGATAGGCTACAGGCCTGATGCCGTTGTGCTGGAAGGCCCGCTCGCAGGAGGACATATCGGATTCAGGATGGATCAGATTGACATTGATGAAAACAGGCTTGAAAACCTGCTCCTGCCTGTCAAGGATATGGCTCAAAAACACGGTGATTTTCCGGTCATTGTTGCAGGCGGCATTTATACGCATGAAGATATCGTCAGATTCCTGAAAATGGGAGCTGACGGCGTGCAGATGGGAACCCGATTTCTCGCTACAGAGGAGAGCAGCGCAACTGCCAAATTTAAGCAGGCGGTTGTAAATGCCAAGGAAGAGGATATTATTGTTGCCCATGATCCGGGCTCTCCATGCGGCTTGCCGTTTAGGGTCATAAAGCAGTCGCCCATGTATGTCTCTGCCCTGCAGAAACTGAGAAAACCCAAATGCGACAAAGGTTATGTGCTTATGAAGGACAAAGAAGGCAATTTTAGTGTATGTCCTGCAAAAGAGAGCAATGAGCGCCATTTCTGTATATGCAACGGGATGCTGAGCGCTGCGGGCTACAATCCGGATAAGGAAGAGCCTATCTATTCTGTGGGATCAAACGCTTACAGGGTTGACCGGATTCTTTCAGTAAAAGACCTGATGGGAGAGCTGTCAGGACGGACTGCCCCGGTTTTTGTTTGAGTCCTGCATTTGAAACTGACAGCATCAGGAATAAAGACCCCTGACACCGATAATTAATATATGCCCCAAGAGCCTGTAGGAAAACCCTGATCTTCGAAAAAATTGTGCAAAACAGTCTTTTATTTTCAATAGTCTCAACGCAGCGCATAACCGGCTGGCAATGGAGCGCAGCGAAATTGCCGGTCCGAATTGATGCGGTTGTTATATGACAGCATTCTGCAGAGAGCTTACTTTCGCTCCTTAAGTAAATCACGTATTTCCGAAAGCAGTACTTCTTCAGCCGAGGGTTTTGGCTGAGGCTTCGGTGCTTCTTCCTCTTTTCGCTTAAGTGAATTAATTGCCTTGACCGCAACAAAAATAGCGAATGCTATGATCGTGAAATCGATGACCGTCTGAATGAATTTTCCGTAACCGATTATGACAGCTGGCATTTTTCCTGAAGCTCCTTTAACTGTAATTGCCAAATTGGAAAAATCGACTCCACCCAAAAGTACTCCGATTGGAGGCATAATTACATCACCTACTAAGGATGAGACAATTTTTCCAAATGCCGCGCCAATAATGATACCAACGGCCATATCGAGAACATTCCCTTTTACTGCAAAGTCCTTAAATTCTTTAATTATACCCATGATGTTTTCCTCCAGATAGAGATGGTTATTAGTAAAGATTTCTGCCTAAAAGCGTTTCAGTCTTGTAATCACTCCCTACTTATAACCTGATTAATTCGCATAACACAAAAATCAGATGCGCCGAATATACTCCTCTTATTGCTTTTGTAAATGTTTTATCCGTTTCACTTTTGTACTCATTTTATGCTTAACAACATTATATGTAGCTATTGGGGCGCAGTCAAGATTTTTTCAGCTACGGCTCTTGCTATCCTCGGCATTAGGTAAGATTATTTCAAAAAAAAATATGGGGAGCATTCCACTCATTATTTTTGCTAACCTCTGTCAAGGAGCTTAACAGTATATTTAAAATACAACAATATCCCCTTTAAAAAGAGATTACCCTTTTCCTAAAGGGGGACTAAAGGGGATTATTAGTAATCCTTGACAATTAAAAAAGGGAATGAGAAGATAATATTAACTGAATAGCGTGTGGACAGGGCAAACCTTCTTAATAATCTAACAAAGGAGGCGATTATGAAAATGAGCAAAAAAATTTTAGCGGTGAGTGTTTTAATACTATTATCATTCTTGTTAACAGTCAGCATGGCTATGGCTGTTGTAGCAGAGCTAAATTTAGTCTTTGATGTCAAGGGCGCTGATAAGGTAACCTTTAATGGCAAGATCCATGCTGATAAGGGTCTTAAGTGCACAGACTGCCACCCAACCCCCTTTCCTAATAAGAGGTCTGCTGCAGGGACTTATAAAATGGAAAAGATGAACAAGGGCGAAAACTGCGGCATCTGCCACAACGGCACAAAAGCATTTAAGACATCTGACCCAGCAAACTGTACAAAGTGCCATAAGAAGTAATTTGGATGTAGACGGTATATGGCTAAACCAAAACAGTCATTTCTGTTAATCTGCTTATTTGTTTTTCTATTAGGCGGAGCTGCATATCAACGCGCTTCTGAAGCAAAAGAGAAGGATAAAACCTATACTGCCTCAATAATGCACAATGGCTTGAAGAGGACTTACCTCATCCATGTTCCGCCCGATGATATAAATAAACCAATGCCGCTTGTGATTGCGCTTCATGGAGGCGGAGGCTCAGGTGCTCGCATGGAAAAGCTCACACAGGGCGGCTTCAATAGATTATCAAACAAAGAGAGCTTTATTGTTGTATACCCAGACGGCCTTGAGAAACACTGGAATGACGGAAGAAGTGTAAAAGAGGCGGGATGGCGTGCGCATAAGGAGAATATAGATGATGTTGGTTTTATATCAGCTCTGATTGAACATCTTGTAAAGGAGCAGAATGTAGATTCTAAAAGGGTCTACATTACTGGCGTATCAAACGGCGCCTTAATGGCAAGCAGGCTTGCATGTGAGAAGACTGAAAAGATTACAGCAATTGCCCTTGTTGCAGGGACATTTGCAGAAAATTTTGCCCCGCGCTGCTCACCTTCAAAACCAATACCAATATTAATGATACATGGAACTAAAGACACTTTTGTGCTGTGGGAGGGAGGAGAGATAGCAGAAAATCTTCCAAGGGGCAGGAGATTTGGCAGAACGCAATCAGTGCCCGAAACAGTTAAGTTTTGGACTGCCAATAATGGCTGTCCATCATCGCCAATAATCACGCAAGAGCCTGATAAAGACCCAAAGGACGGCACAAGGGTAAGAAAAGAGACATATAGTAATTGCAAAAATGGCGCAGAGGTGATACTCTATGCCATTGAAAACGGCGGCCATACATGGCCGAGCGGCCATAAGTATCTGCCGGATATAATCGTCGGCAAGATAAGCAAGGATATAGATGCAAATGAGGTTGTATGGGATTTTTTTAAGAGGCATTCGCTTGTTTTGCATTGACATAAATCACGGATTCTCAAATACTGTCATTCCCGCAGCGTTTTTGAGCGGGAATCCAGAAATAGACAAGACTGGATTCCTGCCAGAAGCATGCAGGAATGACAAACTTGGGTTGATTGGATTTAATAAAGATAAAAGAAAAGCATGCCGCAACTATTATGAACTTATTAGCAACACATCTTAACAACTAAAGAAAGGGGGCAGTATCTTTATGCTTAAATCTTCCAAATCAAGGCAGATAGTTTTATCAGCTTCAATCTTATCAATACTTTTATTCTCTATTTTTCTTCTCATGGATTCTGGCTGGGCAAAGGAAAAGATTAAGGGCAAGGTCATCAAGATAAGAGACGGGAAACTTGAACGGTTTGTTAACAATAAATGGAGGGGAATTAAGAAAAACAGCGCTGTATTTTTTGGCGACAGATTAAAGACAGACAAGAAGGCTCTGGCTGTTGTACAATTGCCGAAAATAGGACGGCTTGTAGTGGGGCCTGATACAGAGATGGAATTGGGAAAGGACTCAAAGGACTTCAAAGGCAATCTAACGAGAGGGGCGATATGGCTGACATCCAAACTTCCAAAGGACAGCAGGGTCAGCATTACAACATCACTCGCAACTGCAGGCATAAGGGGGACTGCCTTTACTGCATGTTATGACGGCAAAAACTTTTGCGCATGCACCTGCCTCGGAGAGGTTGAGGTCACTTTAGGCAGCGGACAGACAATTAAGGTGCCGAAAGGGGAATATATTTCATTTGCATCAGACTCGCCTGCTCCGCAAAAGTCGCAGTCAGCATTGCCTCTGATAGAAAAGGGGGCATCAGCCTTTGATTTCTGTTTTAACTGTCATATCCCCGGAGGAAAGGGCAAATTAAAACAAGACTTAGGGCAGTATATTCCATTGCAATAGCCTTTGCAGCGTCTCTGCTTGTGCTTCTTGACCCGGGCAGTCATCTGTCTAATTTTGAAAACAAGACAATGGATTCCCGGCACAGGTTTTATGCAAGGCCTTCTGCTTATACAAAAGATATCTTGATCCTTGATATCTCTGAGGAGTCCATAAAGAGGCTTGAACCTGTTTATGGCCGATGGCCTTGGCCAAGGTCTGTTCATGGAGAGATAGTTGAATATCTCAAGGCAGACGGGGCAATGGCAATAGGTTTTGACATCATCTTTTCAGAGCGCTCAATCAGGCAGGAGATAGATTCAAGGCTAATTCAGGAATTGAGCGCCTTTGCAAGAAATGCAGATGTCCGGGAAATTAGGACTGAGCTGCTGAGGAGGCTAAAATCACTCAAGCCAGAGGCAAGCGATGACAGCTTTGTTTCTGCAGTTAAGAGCGCAGGCAATGTTTTTCAATCATCTGTTTTTTATGTGGATGAAAAAGATATTAATGATAAACATGCGCCTCCTGCTGATGAAAAGACTGCATCGCATATCAAATCAGCCCTTTCAAAATCAAGCCTGCCTGCTGCAGGCATTAGCCGTTCAAATTTATACTTTAATGCAACTATTCCTTTTTCAGAATTGGCAGACGCCTCTCAGGGCATCGGCTATATCAATGTTTATCCTGATAAGGATGGCGTAAGCAGGAGATTTATCCCTTTCCAATTTTTCAAAGACAAGGAAAAGGCATACCCATCCCTTTCATTGATTATTGCAGCATATATAAAAGGCGCGCCTCTTGACTCTGTTAGTGTAAAAGATAGAAAAATGTTTGTAGGAGATTCCGTCCTTCCCCTCCTTTCTGACAACAGCGCATTTATCTTTTATCAGGGCGGGGAGATAAGGCAGGATGGTTCTGGCAAGGAAATCTACCAGCCTTTTTATAAATACATCCCATACGATTATGTGCTGGCGTCAAAGGACCTTATTGAGGCAGGCAAGGAGCCTCCCCTGCCAAAAGGGATGTTCAAGAATAAAATTGTCCTTATATCAGCCTCTGCAGCAGGGCTTACTGACCAAAGGTCAACGCCATTTAGCCCTGTAACTCCCGGGATTGAGATACATGCAAATATCATAGACAATATCTTATCCAACAAGTTTCTGCGGCCATTAAACAGCTCGTTTGAAAAAATATATATCCTCTTCCTTGCCATTTTAATCGCTGTAATCAGCTGCCTTGCAGGGCCTTACACAGGTCTCATTGTTGTTCTCGCAGCATTGAGTTCTGTTGCAGGAATCCATTGGAAGCTTTTTGAAAATGGAATGGTTCTTCCAATTGTAAGCCCGGTTGTTGTAATGACAGGTTCTTATCTTGGAACGCTCTTGCTGAAATATATCTTAGAGCATAAGGAAAAGAATTACATAAGGAGCGCCTTTGGCCATTATATAGCGCCAGCAGTGCTTGAAGATATACTTAAATCGCCAGAAAAGCTCAGACTCGGAGGCGAGAGAAGAAATATGACTGTCCTGTTTTCAGATGTAGAAGGCTTTACCTCATTATCTGAAAAGATGCAGCCAGAAGAGGTCAGCATTCTTTTAAACGAATACCTTTCCTCAATGACACAGTGCATAATCAGGACAAATGGGACTCTTGACAAGTTCATTGGCGATGCGGTTATGGCAATCTGGAATGCGCCGGTTAAGCAGGAAGACCATGCCGGCCTTGCCTGTGAAACAGCGCTCCTGATGATAAAGGAGCTAAGCCTGCTGAGAAAGAAATGGGAAGAGGAGAAAAGGCCTGTGCTGAATATGCGCATAGGCATAAACACAGGGGAGATGATTGTCGGCAATATGGGCTCAAAACAGATATTTGATTATACAGTGCTTGGGTCAGAGGTTAATGCAGCAGCGCGGCTTGAGCCTTTGAACAGGGATTTTGGCACGCAGATAATCATATCGCAAAGCACCCGCAAGGGCGCAGAGGAATCGCATCCTGAAAGGTTTATATTCCGCCGCCTTGCGAGGGTTGTTCTAAAAGGCAGAAGCGCGCCTGTAGAGGTATATGAGCTGATAGGCTTTAGAGATGAGCTTGACAGGGCAAGGATTAAGATAATAGAAAGATTTGAGAAGGGATTGGGACTGTTTATAGATTCTAAGTTCACAGATGCAAAAAAACATTTTCAAGAGCTCCTTGAAGTAGACCCTGATGACGGCCCTGCAAAAACATATAAAAACCTCTGCGAGCAATATGAAATTAATCCTTCATTTAATTTCAGCGGAATATATTTTCAGAAGACAAAATAGGGAAACAGGATGCCGACTTTATTGGGACATATTAAGCAGAGCGTTAAAAGGACTGGCAAGGAGTTCAGGGAGCTGAATGAGTGGATGGATGGAAGCGGTGTCGGGTACAGGGACAGGATAGAGAGGCACAAGATTCCGAATATCCCAAAGTTCACTCCTGTTGTAGAACAGCTCTTTGGAAAAGATGCTGTCAATGAGTATCTCTATCATTTAAAGGACGATTACGAGGATCACATAGTAATGAAAATCATCATGTACTTGAAAGGATGGAAGATTGATGATATTTTTAAATATAATAAATGATGATGTGGCTTAAGAATATTCTGGATATAAGGATAAGGCATTAAAAAAAACCCTCCCCCAGAGCGGGGGAGGGTATAGCGGGGGGGGGAATAATATACGGAGGTAGATTCTATTAAATATTACCGAAATAACACAGTTTATAGCGCTTTTTCATAGGAAAAACCTTGAAACGCCCCCTTTATACCGTCTATATCAAACTTAACAAGGCCAACATCAGGGGCAAACCAGTAATAGTTCATCCCCCTGCCTTTCATCTCCTCGCTTACCTTATAGCACCTATATCTTCCGGCAGGGATGATAATATCCTCAACTGAAATCACCTTATAGAAGGATGCCTCCCCATCAATATTTACTGGCCAGCAATCGCCAACTGAGAAAGAGGCCCCTTTCCCAATCTGAGGGAACTTAATAACAGAGAAATGATGTGCATTATCGCTATCATTGTTATTGCCATTGCTGTTCAGGCTTGTCCACCTCTTAAGGACTGACGCACTACCCTTTTTTTCCATCTCCTGAAAATTTAAATTAGAAGCTTTCATAATGACAGTCTCCTTTCTGTTTTCTGTTGTTGATGTGGTTGCTGGCATCGCGGTTAATCTCTTATTTTTTAAAAAATATACAGCATCAGGCCAAAAGAAACAATCATTGAAATTATGATTTTTTTGTAGAATTTTATTGATGATGTGTAGAATTTATTCTACAGAAGATTGTTCTTTATTGCGTAACTAATCAATTCTGCATTGTTTTTCAATTTCATCTTAAGGAGGATGCGAAAGCGGTAGGTGCTTACAGTAGGCATACCCAAGGATAATTCATGGGCAATCTCCTTTGTTGACTTTCCAGAGGCGAGCATGGTCATTATCTGATACTCCCTGTCAGAGAGTCCTTCATGAAGGGGCTGTATGGCAGTGCTGTCTAAATCGCAAGCCAGTTTTTCTGCAAGGGAAGGGCTGATATACCTTCCGCCTTGCGATACCTTCTGTATTGCAGATATCAATTCATCAGGCGCGCTCTCCTTTGTCAGATATCCTGATGCGCCTGCCTTTAAAATCCTCACTGCATATTGGTCTTCAGGATGCATGGTTAGTATAAGAACTGGGAGTCTTGGTTTTTCCGTTTTTAATTGCTTTAAAACATCCACACCGCTCATGTCAGGCATGGATATATCTAATAAAACAACATTATAGTTATTTTCCCGCGCCTTTTTGAGCGCCTCCTGACCGCTGCTTGCTTCATCTATTGAGGCAATATCAGCGGCGTCAGCAAGGATCTGTTTAAGCCCTTTACGCACAATAGCATGGTCATCTGCTATGAGTATTTTAATCATTTGCCTTCTCCATCAAAGGAATATTTACTGTAACTGTTGTCCCGTTATTTGGGCTGCCGCTGATTTGAAAATTGCCTCCAAGAAAAATGACGCGCTCCCGCATCCCTATCAAGCCTAAAGAATTAGGATCAGAAATCTGTTTATCTGTAATCCCTTTGCCATTGTCTCTTACTACTAATAATAATCTTCCGTCCTTCTTTTCCATTCTTACATTGACTGTTGTTGCGTTTGCATGCCGGGCAATATTTGTCAATGTCTCCTGAAAGATGCGGAAGATTGCAATGGAGCGCTCTTTATCAAGAACAATTTCTTCAGGATTAAAATCTACCTCGCAGGCAATTCCCAAACGCCTTTTGAATTCTTCTGCATGCCATTCAATTGCAGCAGCAAGGCCGAGGTCGTCCAATACCTGCGGTCTCAATTGTGTGCATATCCGCTTTACTGATTTGATGGTCGCATCAATAATTCCTGACATGGATTCTGTCTTTTCAAATATTGATTTATGGTCGCTGTATTTTTTTAATATCCATGACATGTCCATTTTTAGGGCAGTTAATATCTGTCCAAGTTCATCATGAATCTCCCGCGCGATGTTTGCCCTTTCCTCTTCCCTTACAGTCTGAAGGTGCGCAGAAAGATTGCGCAATTGCTCACGCGACTGCTTTAGCGCTTCCTCAGCGCTCTTGCGCTCCATAGCATACTGTATTGAGCAGGCAAGCAGGTTTCCATCTACCTGTCCCTTGCTCAGGTAGTCCTGCGCCCCTTTTTGAACAGTTATAATGCCGAGCTCATCGTCTTCAAGGCTTGTGAGCACTATGATTGGCATACCGGGTGATTCAGCATACAGCCTTTCAAAGGTGCTAATACCACTGCTGTCAGGCAGGTTAAGGTCTAACAACACAGCGTCAAATGCCTCGCTATTTATGCGCTTCAATGCATCGTTGAACCTTTTTACATGTATCAGCTCAAACTTAACTCGGCTGTTTTCTTTTAAAAGCTCATTTGTTAATCTGACATAAGCAGGGTCATCCTCAACTATAAGAACCCTAATGGATTCGTCTTTCATCAGATTCACCTTTTGGCGGCAGCTTTACAATGCCGAGCCAGAATTCCTCAATAGATTTTGTTACCTTTAAAAACTGTTCAAGGTCAACAGGCTTTGTGACATAGCAATTGGCATGGAGCTTGTATGTTTTAATTATATCCTCTTCTGCCTTGGAAATGGTCAATACTACCACAGGGATGCTTTTCAATTTATCATCAGCCTTTATCTCTGCAAGCACCTCACGGCCGTCTTTTTTAGGCAGATTCAGGTCAAGCAGAATAATATCCGGCCTCGGCGCATTTTTGTACTTATCCTGCCGCCGAAGAAAGGCAATAGCCTCAACGCCATCTGTTACAACATTCAGGTTGTTGATCATCTTGACATCCTTTAGCGCCTCCTTTGTCAGACGCACATCTGCGGGGTTATCCTCTACTAACAAGATCTCTACAAGCCTGCTATTGTTTTCTTCATTCATCTGATTTACCTCCTCTTATAAAATGATTACACAGATTAAAGAACATGATTGCACAGATTAAAAATTAATAAAGGGGTTCAATTTTTAATAATCTGTGTAATCCGCTTTTGTAATCGGTGTAATCAAGGCTTCACTTTTGTGATAGCTTATTGGTATTGTAAAATAAAAAGCAGATCCCTTTTGCGGCTCTGACTCTACCCATGTTTTTCCTCCATGCCGCTCTACAATCCTTTTGCATATTGCAAGGCCAATGCCTGTGCCCGGATACTCTTCCTTGCCATGAAGGCGCTGGAAGATTAAGAAGATACGTTCATGGTATTGCGGGTCAATGCCAATGCCATTGTCACGCACTGAAAATACCCATTCGTTATCCTTTGCCTCTGCTGACACATGGATGCGCGGCGCTTCCTTGTCTGAAAACTTAATGGCATTGTCAACGAGGTTTTGAAACAGCCGCATAAGCTGCGAGGCATCTCCCATTACTATTGGCAGATGGTCATTTGTAATTAGGGCGCTGCTCTTCTCAATAGCCACATGCAGATTTGCGCGGACATGGCCAAGAATCTCCCCGCAGTCTGTCTCCTCAAAAGGCTTTCCCTTTGTATTTATCCTTGAATAGCTTAATAGGTCATTAATCAGCCTCTGCATGCGATTAGCGCCCTCTACTGCATATGAAATGAACTCATTCGCATCTGTGTCTAATTTGTCTTTGTAGCGTTTTGATAAAAGCTGTGTAAAGCTGGACACCATCCTCAATGGTTCCTGCAGGTCATGTGATGCAACATAGGCAAATTGTTCTAATTCCGAATTGGAGCGTTTTAGTTCATCTGTATACTTTTTTAAATCTTTATTTGCCTGTTTAAACGCATCCTCAGCCTTCCTGCGTTGCTCAATGGCATGCTTATACTTTGTAACAAAAACAACCCCTGACCATATAACAAAAAGCGCAAGGGAGCGGTTTACAAGGACTATCCACAATTTTATTCCGGGAGGGGCCGGGGGTGAGAGAAAAAAACCGAGGATGGTTAATATTGAGCCGACTATTCCAGCTATAACAGTATGGCGGCGTTTTGGCAGATAGAATGAAACTAATACAACAGCGGCATAGGGCACGCCGCCTGCAACGCCTAATGGCGTTAAAAGGTCAAATATAAATACCCCAATGGTTAGGAGGGTGCTATATAAAATGACCTGTTTGGTTCTATCTTCCTTCATAATACAGCCCCACAATCGCCTAAATGATAACATAACCATTTTTTTTAAGCAAACAAGGCTATTTATTGGTTTTATGTTGGTTTCTTTAAAGGCCCTTGATATAAACTAAAACAAGTGGTATATTAGTAGCATTGAGGAGGTAAAAATGGCAGGAGTAAAGCAGCAGGTTATTGAAATGATACAGAAACTTCCTGATGAGGTTTCGGTAGATGATATTATGTCAGAATTATACTTTAGGCTTCAGGTTGACGCTGGATTAAAAGAGCTAAATGAGGGCAAAGGCATACCACAGGAAGAAGTGGAAAAGCGGATGTCAAAATGGCTTACAAAATAAGGTGGTCCCCGCGCGCCGCCTCCAACCTTGAAGAGATATGCAGCTACATTGCCAGAGATTCAGAATACTACGCCAGCCTTTTTGTTAAAAAGATATTTCTTATAATTAAAGATATTCCGCAATTCCCCAAGTTAGGCCGCATTGTGCCAGAGTATGGCAACGAGAATCTGAGAGAAAAGATTTATCAAAATTATAGGATAGTTTACAGGCTGAATGAAAATACAATTGAAATTGTTGCAATTTGCCATGGCGCTAAGCCATTTGAAGATATTCTTTAGAATTTTGGAGTAAAATAATTTTTTAATGCGTTTTGTGCAAGAATCAGATGAGCATGTCTTTGAAAAAACCCGATTTTGAAAATATAATCAACGAGGCAATAAAAGAGATGCCGCGGGTTTTGAGGGAGAAGATGGAGAATGTTGAGATTATTATTGAAGAGTGGCCTTCTAAAGAGGTTTTGGATGAGATGGAAATATCATCAAGATATGGTTTATTAGGGCTTTACAGGGGGATTCCCATGCCAGAGAGGGGGACTAATTATAATTTTACCCTTCCGGATGCCATAACGCTTTATCAGGGGCCGATTGAGAGAATGTCTAAAGACAAAAATGAGATAAAGAAAAGGATAAAGGAGGTGGTCTATCATGAGATAGGCCATTATTATGGCTTCAGCGAAGAGGAGCTTGAAGGGCTTGAAGAGGGCTAATAATGCAAATGCAATAAGCAATCCAGTGTCATTCCTGCATGTCTTTAGCAGGAATCCAGTATTTTAATGATGGATGCCCGACAGAAACCTTCGGGCATGACAAAAAAAGTTGTCTAACTTATGAGCTTATTAATAAGAGGACATTTGCCGTCTTTGGAAAAACATACTGGACTAAGTTTACTGCTTTCTTCTGTTTCTTTTGCCTGATACAGCCTGCGATGGGATTCCCAAATTAAAGACTACCTCTGCGCCAAAGAGCAGGATAGATGCAGAGTAGTATATCCATAATAGAAAGACAATTATAGTCGTAAGAGAGCCGTAGAGGCTCTTGTAATCTGCTACTTCACCGACATACCATGTGAAAATATGTTTTGCGGCCTCCCATAATATTGCTGTTAAAAAGGCGCCTGTAGCAGCATCCTTTATCCTCACCTTTTTGTTTGGAAGGAATTTATACAGCCATATCAACGATAGAAAGACGAGAATAAATGGGATTAAATAATTTATTATTGTATCGTGGATAAACAGAAAGTTTATTGATATCTCTATATACGGAATACCGATAAGGTCAATCTTTGCTGTCTTTAATATCTTTGTTAAAGATGTAATCCCAATAGAAAAGAGATATAGTATCCCTGAGAAAAATACCATAAAGACAGAGATAGTAGTTGTGTAAATAAATGTCCTTGGTTTTTTTGTTTTAAATGTAATATTGACTGCATATTCTATGGAATAAAATACCTGTATAGCCATCCACAAAAAAAGCGCTGCATTCATTGCATCTGAAAATCCCTTTACCCCTGAAAGCCTTTTTATCTCTTTAATGATAGACTGGTCAATATGAGGGAAGAAGATTTTTAAAAACGGCACGATGTTTCTGCTCACATCATCGTTTGCGCCAAAGATGGAAAAGAGGGCTGATATAATAATAATCAGAAGAGGAAATAAAGACATCAGGGCAAAGAAGGATATAGAAGCAGCATGTGTAAAGCAGTCGTCCCACCAGAAGTCAATCATGGATTTTACTAAGACCCTGACTGTCCTCACCTGCCCCGCCTCTTTTTTATAAATATCTTTATAGGCGTGCCTATAAAGCCAAAGGCATTGCGGATGCCCTTTTCCATATAGCGGATATAATCCTCCTTAACTGCCTCTGGATAATTGCAAAAGATGATGAAACTCGGCGGCCTTATTGATACCTGCGTGATGTAAAAAAACTTTACCTCCCTGCCCCTGTGCATCGGAGGCACATGGCCTTTTTTTATTGTTTCAAATACCCTGTTTAAATCGCCTGTTGATACACGTTTTGAGTATTCTGAGATTATCTCGTCTATCAAAGGATACATCTTTGCCACACGCTGCTTTGTGAGCGCTGAGATATAGAGTATTGGCGCATAGCTCATAAAATGGAGCTTTGTATTTATTGCTTTAGTGTATTGCTCTGCTGTCTTTGTATCTTTTTCAACCAGGTCCCATTTGTTTACTGCTACAATGCAGCCCTTGCCCCCGTCTTTTATATAACTTGCTATCTTTAGGTCCTGATCTGTCATGCCCTCAAACCCGTCAATCATCAGAATAGCAATATCGCACTTATCAATGCTCCTGAGAGCGCGGAGCACGCTGTATCTTTCAACAGCCTCAGCTATCTTCGGCCTTTTCCTCATGCCAGCAGTGTCTATGATTATATAATCCTTTTTATTATATCTGACAAGCGTATCTATCGAATCCCTTGTTGTCCCAGGCATCTCGCTAATAATCATCCTCTCCTTGCCAATGAGCGTATTTACAACTGTAGACTTGCCGACATTGGGCCTTCCAACAATGGCAATTTGCGGTATCCCTGTTACCTCTTTTTCCTCTATCTTTACTGCCAATATATGGCTACAGACTGCGTCAAGCAGATCATCAATGCCAAGGCCGTGCGCTGCAGAGACAGAGATTATATTTTCAATGCCAAGGCTATAAAATTCTGGCAGTATTGCCTCCCTCTTTTTGCTGTCAATCTTGTTCACTGCGTAGATAACAGGCTTTTCAACTTTTCTCAGATAGGCTGTAATCTCGCTGTCTATTGGAGTCAGGCCGTCTTTTCCATCCATTAAAAAGATTATTACATCAGCCTCTGCAATGGCAAGCTTTGTCTGCTCTTTTACAAGACGGAGGATATTGTTTGTGGTTGCCGGCTCAAAGCCCCCAGTATCAATAAGCGCGAATTCCTTATCAAGCCATGAGGCATGGGCATAGTTTCTGTCCCTTGTTACGCCAGGGATGTCCTCTACAATAGCAATCGGCCTTCCAACAATTCTGTTAAACAGTGTGGACTTTCCAACATTCGGCTTTCCAATAATAGCAACAACTGGTTTGTGCATGATTGTTAAGTTACCATAGAGAGGAGTTTTATTCAAGAAGATTAAGAAATAGGAGTTGTTGTGTTTTATTCTATATTAAAAACAATTGTCTTAAGTTCAACATGCTTTTTAATAACATCAAAATCACTAATCATACCCTGCTCATTCTCATTTCATTAAGATTGCCTTCCCATTTTACCTTGCCCTCAAGCTCAAGCATCTTTTTTCTTCGCAGCCTTTTCACAAGCTCCTCAAGAGCATAATTGACAGTTTCTTTTTTTGTCCTCAAATGTGTCAGTTTTATTGCCTCTTTCAAAATTTTGTCATCCAATTCTATATTTGTCCTGGGCATAAAAGACCTCCTTTCCTATACACAAATACTACTTTATTTAGGTGTATAAGGCAAATGTTATTTTAAGGAACAATATAGCATCTAATCTTACACAAATTCTGTCAATTAAATCATAAAAATGTAGAATTAGGGAGGCTTGGATTCGGCTTTTTATGATTGCTGCTCTATCAATCAGTTATAAATGCGGACTCAGCACTGTCAACCCTTCTTCTGCTGCTGCGGTGTTCAGCTTCTCATCAAAAGAGGAAAAAGAGAGCGAGATGCTATTTTGCTGTTTTCTTATCAGCTTTGCAGAAGAAAGATGGACAGCGTCAAATCCTCTAAAACCATATTTTTGCACTAAGCGCCCTGCTTCAATTTCATCAAAATCAACCACAGCAAAACTAAGCCATTCTCTTGAAAAAGTTTTTAGAACAGTTTCATATTCACTCTTTATTAAGTCGCCGGATTTGAATCGTCTGTTGAAAGCAGAGATAGTCTCTGGATATGCTACGCGGCAAGTTGAGACTATTTCAGCGCCTCTAACCCATTTTTTAACCAGATTGGAATGGGTTTCCTCAATATATAATTTTACAAGGCTGCTGGTATCAAGATATAATATCAACGGCGCTCCTCAAGAACAGTCTTTGAAATGGGTTTTCCTTTAATCTTGACGCCCTTTACTCCCTCAGGCTTTCCGCCAGACCATTTAGCCCTGCCTGACGAAATTAGTGTTTTTATAGTCATCCTTTCCCTTGAAATCGGTATAATTATTGCCACCTCATTACCGTGCTCGGTTATTATAATCTCCTCACCGCCGCATACCTTGTCAATATAGCTGCTCAGCTTAACCTTTAATTCCTTTATTCCAACTGAGATCATAACTACCTCCATTTCAAAATTATTTATGGTCACATTTTACCATAAAAGTGGTTACATTACAAACTTTATTAACATATATTCAATCCAAACAGATGTGACGCCTCTCCTGCCAATTGGCAGGAGAAACCCCTTATTGCCAACAATCTCCTCCTTTCTGTGCTAAAATAAGATATGGGTTTAATCATTAAAGAAATTAAGGTTAAGTCCGTGCTGACCAAATCAGGAATCCCTGGAGCTGATTACTGCATGAATCCCTATGTTGGCTGCGCGCATGGCTGTAGATATTGCTATGCAACATTCATGAAAAGGTTTACAAATCATACAGAACCATGGGGAAGCTTTGTTGATGTAAAGATTAATGCGCCAGAGGTTTTGGAAAAACAGCTTAAAAGGGCTGAAAAAGGCAGTATTATAATCAGCTCAGTGACGGATGCATACCAGCCGATTGAGGCAAGATATAAAATTACAAGAAAATGCCTTGAAGTCCTTTTGCAGCACCAGTTCTCTATAGATATACTTACAAAGTCCCCGCTTGTCCTGCGGGATATAGATCTGATTAAGAGATTTAAGGATATATCAGTCGGCATTACAATAACAACTGATGACGAAGGCATGAGAAAGGTTTTTGAACCAAATGCGCCGTCTATATCTGCGAGGATTAATGCCTTAAAAAAACTACATGATAATGGGATTAGCGCCTATGCCTTTGTTGGCCCTGTACTGCCCATGAACCCAGAGGCTCTAACAGAGAGGATAAAGCCTTATGCTGACAGCATCATCATTGACAGGATGAATTATGCGTCAAAGACTGTTAATATATACAGGCAATTGAAATTAGAAAGATGGCTTGATGATGGTTTTATAGAAAACATTATCTATAGATTAAAAAAAGGATTTGCTAAAAAGCCTGTTAGCATCTGCTGATGCTGTTAAGTGTTTAACGCTTGAAGTTTAACGCATCAAGATATACAGCCGCGAGGTTTCTAAGAGGTTGCCAGTTAATATCCAGCAGGTCGCACTGAGAAAATTACGCATGATTAATAACGCTAAGAATATCAATGACCTGAGGATTCCGCCTGCAAACCGACTCGAAAAGCTTAGCGGCAACCGTGAAGGGCAATATAGTATAAGAATCAATGATCAATGGCGCATTTGCTTTATCTGGCTGGATGGCAATGCGCATGATGTGGAAATTACAGATTATCATTAAAGGAGAGAATTTATGAAAAAAAGGAAATTACATCCTGTCCATCCCGGCGAGGTTCTTTTAGAAGAATTTCTTAAGCCAATGGGGTTAAGCCAGCACAGGCTTGCCTTAAATATTGGCGTGCCTGCACGAAGAATAAACGAGATTGTTCTTGGAAAAAGGAGAATAACCGCAGATACCGCGCTGCGCATGGCTAAGTTTTTTGGAGCATCTGCCGAGTTTTGGCTTGGGCTGCAGGCACAGTATGATCTGGATGTTACTGCTGATGCGCTTAGCGACCGACTTGAGCGCGAGGTAAGAGAATACTCAGAAGCGGTATGAAATATCAATGATCATAAAAAGTTCTCCAGTTAGAGAATTATAGTCTTTTTTTTAGCATAAAATAAATAAGACTGTCTAATAATATTGCTCGATCAGTATGATGAAATGGATGAAGATAATTATCGGTTTGCTCTGTGTTATCGTGGGGACACTCCCTACGCATGTGATGTATGCGATGTCAGAAGACAGGAATCTCTGTAACCCAAGCCTGTTCGCAATGATGCTGCTGGCTGCGGTTATATCCTTTACTACATTTGCAGCATGCCGGATCTTATTCTCCGCCAAGGGCAAGCGCCTCCTCATTGGTGTGATCGCCAGCTACGCCGCGATGTTTATCCTGCTCGTCGTGGCCACAGGCATAACCGGGGACATCGCCGAAACGATGATGTGGATGCCTATTATTCTCCTGTTTGGAATCCCATACATGACACCGCTCATAGGAATGTCATGGTTGGGTAGCGTGCTGGTTTTCGGAAACGGAAAAGAAAATGCCCCGATGAACGCATCAATGCCTCAGTCCTCACACTGAAGATGCCCCTGCTCCGCCAATAGGCAAGAGAAACCCCTTGACTCATACCATATTATTTTAACCGCTTTTTTACTTATTATACTCCTTTAATAACTGCTCGCGAAGGTTTTTCATATCCACACCTTTTAAAAGAGCTTTGTTTCTTCCTTGAATTAACAAGGCATCTGTGCTAATAATTAACTATGCCAAATCAGAGACAGGATGCTGACACCACATTAAAGATTATCACAAAAGGTCACGCTAAAACACTTCTCCTTAAAAAGGTAAAGCTTGTTGTAACAAAGGGCAGGGAGCTTGGCAAGGAGTTTGTGATTGATAAGGGTCTGCTCAGAATCGGAAGCAAAAAAGAGAATGATGTTGTAATAGCAGACGACACAGTATCAAGGCATCATGCTGTAATAGAAGAGAAGAAGGGGCAGTATATTATCAGAGATTTAGAAAGCACGAATGGCACTTTTGTTAATGGCCTGCGAGTTTCCGAGGCTTTTTTGAATGAAGGCTCTATAATAAAACTCGGAAATACGGAATTAAGGTTTATACCAGTAGAGGAAAAGATTGAGCTTTTGCCGAGCAAGAAGGACAGGTTTGGCGATATTGTCGGCAAGAGCGAAGAGATGAAGGAAATATTCGGAATACTTGAGAAGATCTCTAAAACTGATGCAACAGTTCTGATTACAGGCGAGACAGGAACAGGCAAAGAGCTTGTGGCAAAGGCAATCCATGAAAACAGCCATCGTTCAAAAAAACCATTTGTTGTTATTGACTGCAGCGCAATTGCAAGAAACCTGATAGAGAGCGAGCTATTCGGCCATGAAAAGGGCGCTTTCACAGGCGCAGTATCAACAAGGCATGGCGCATTTGAGACGGCGAATGGCGGAACAATCTTTCTTGATGAAGTCGGCGAGATTGAGCCTGATATGCAGCCGAGGCTTTTGCGTGTGCTGGAGGCAAGGGAGATAAAGAGGGTTGGAAGCACAAATATTATACCTGTTGATGTTAGGATTATTGCGGCAACAAACAGGGATTTATCAGCAGAGATAAAAAAGAACAGGTTTCGCGAGGACCTCTTTTACAGGCTCTCTGTTATAAATATAAATCTGCCGCAGTTAAGGGACAGAAAGGACGACATATCCCTGCTTATAGATTATTTTATCAAGACAAATAAGGCAAGAAAGGTTAAGGGAGTTGCAAAAGAGACTCTGGACATCCTGATAAACTACCGTTGGCCCGGAAATGTAAGGGAGCTGCGGAATGTCATTGAAAGGGCGATTGCGCTCGGCGCATCTGATTATATTGAACCAAAGGATTTGATACTCTTAAAACCGCAGGCATCAGAAAAAGATACTGCAGACCTTTCAGGAAAGACACTCGAGGAGATTGAAAAATCTGCAATCATACAAACCTTGAAGGCGCACAAGGGCAATAAAACCACAACAGCAAAGGCCCTCGGCATTGCTTATTCTACGCTTTATGAGAAGATGAAGAAGTATGAAATAGGTGAAGCATAGGGGCGAACAGTTAAATCATCTTAAATAATGTAATTCACTTACAAGGGTTTCTCTTAGTCCCACTTTTTCTAAGGATGGATACAGGGGATTATAGTGATAGATAATGTTGGAAAGAGGGGACAAGATTATAATTATAGGTCATGCGTCTCGCTATAAATGGTTAAGGAAATAAGGGAAATGCTTCCCATATTAAATATTTACATCCTTCAATATACAAAGTTTAACTTAATAGAGAAACCAATGCTATGACAGCCGCCAAAAGCTACTTTACCCCAAAATCAACCTTTGGCGCCTCTTTTGCTGACTCTGGCGCCTTGAAATAGGCTGCCTCAGCAAAGTTAAACATAGAGGCGATTATTTTTGACGGAAAGCGTCTTCTCATCTGATTGTACTCCATGACCTTGTCATTATATCTCTTGCGCTCAACTGCAATGCGGTTTTCTGTTCCTGCAAGCTCATCCATGAGTTTTGAAAAGGACTGGTCTGCCTTAAGATTCGGATACTGCTCAACTATCACAAGAAGCCTTCCAAGCGCAGAGGTCATCTCATTTGCCGCTGTTATCTTGTCGCCAATGTTCTGAGCGCCTGCAAGTTTTGCCCTTGCATTGGCAATATTTTCGAATATCTCCTTTTCATGTTTTGCATATCCCTTAACAGTGTTTACAAGGTTTGGGATCAAATCGCTTCTCCTCTGAAGTTGGTTTTCAACCTGCGCCCATGCATTCTTAATCCCTTCATCCATATTTACAAAACTATTGTAATAGCCAAACAGCCATCCACCAAATAAAATAAAAAGAAGCGCCAATGCTATCAATATTATGCCTGCCTTTTTCATCCTCTAAACCTCCTTTTTTGATATGATTACACAGATTCCTAAAACGATTACACGGGTTATCACCAATCACCGCTTGCACCGCCGCCCCCGCTGCTTC
>ERZ1292623.233-Hain-H51-01um-R1-233-length-62314-cov-257_pt1 | contig 20447 bp, 14 predicted proteins | sample MGYA00564398_ERZ1292623 | MGnify/ENA primary metagenome ERZ1292623 (study PRJEB36523, sample SAMEA6512633) | groundwater metagenome | collected 2019-01-07 | study: AquaDiva: Metagenomics assemblies of 32 groundwater samples | reverse complement strand
CGTAAACGGAAAACCGCCCAAAGGCGGCCTTTCGAATCGCATGACCCTACAGAGACCGCGATTACACTTATCGAAACTTACAGTTTCAGTACACCTTGTGGATTTTCTCTTCGCTTCAGGAAGCTCGATAAAATGCTCACAAGGTCTTCGATTCTCTGACTCAACGTTTCCCAAACGTTGCTTAGGGTCATGCGTAAACGGAAAACCGCCCAAAGGCGGCCTTTCGAATCGCATGACCCTACAGAGAATCGAACTCTGATTCCATCCTTGAGAAGGATGTGTCCTAACCGTTAGACGATAGGGCCGTGTATGTTTTATAACAAAAAAAGGGAAGAGAGGGAAGAAGTGAGTAGGAGCTTTGTATAAAAAGAAACGAGTGGATTGCAGGGCAACCCACTCATGATCGGTGTCTTCACGCAGATTTATCACGTTGGAAAACACTTCGTTCGCTGAACATCTTACCAATTCCGACGGAGTAGGCTCCACGCTCTGCGAAATCAACATCTCGCAAAACTTCTTTGAGAATGTCAGGAATCAGAATCCTCATGTTCTGATGCTTCTTTGCAAGAGCCAGATTCGCGTATTTTCGCAGGGAGTTGCGGTCAATCCCAAAATGGAATCTGCGCCTCGCATAACTAACTCCTACAGCGGCCTCGGCATCTGAGAAATTCTCAGTTTTTGTAACCAAGGGTACCCTCCTTTCAAAAGGTTAATTCTGCAGTTAACTATAGCACTCTTTATCTAAGAAAGCAAGCTGTCCACAACTGCTTTTACGTCGCCACCATCGGCCTTTCCTTTGAGGTCTTTCATCAAGGCGCCCGTAAATTTACCCGCATCTGCTTTGGTTGTGACGCCGAGTTCAGCCATTTTCGCTTTCGCAATTGGCAGAATCTCTTCGCGGCTCATTATAGAGGGGAGGTAGGATTCAAGAATAGTAAGTTCGGCCTTCTCTGGCTCGACGAGGTCGTTGCGGGATGCCTTTTCAAATTGTTCAATAGAATCCTTGCGCTGATTTGCGGCGCGCTTCACGACGGCTATAGCTTCGTCGTCGGTAAGGAACTCATTTGGTTTGCGCTTCTTGGCGATGGCTTCGTTGGTCATCGCGGTTACGAGTGAGCGGAGCGTTCGGAGTCGGACTTCGTCATGGGCGCGAAGTGCTTCAGGGATCGATTGTTTGATTGTTTCGTGGATAGTCATTCGCTAAATATATCATAAAGACAAACACGCCCTAGGGCGTGTTTGTTGTGCGACATCGGTAGTGCGGGAGTGAATACTTTCCTCCAGATATGAAATTGCATCTAGATAGGTACCTTGTCGCTTGTAACTTCTCTCGTTCTAGTCCGATAGGATAGATCGAAACTATCCTCTAGAGTCGGAGAGACGCTATGCCGGTTTCCTGCCGCTTTTCAGACCCGTGGCCCGTTCGCCAATAACCATTACTCGAATAGGCGCACATAGGTACTATAGCATATAATGTAATGACCCTATGGATTTATTCACAGTAGCCTTAATTGTGCTCGCACTCATTCTTGTCCAGGGGATTGGACTTTACTTGATATTCCGTCGTCGCGAAGAGATTCCTAAAGACGAAGGGGCCGGGATGGTGCTCCTTCAGCAACAGATGCAGGAGCTCGGGCGTACGCTCGATGCGCGCGTATCAGAATCTTCTCGCGCGATGCAGGAGAATTCCCATCGGCAATTTTCCGAAAGCGCGAAGCTTATCAAAGAAATCACACAAGAAGTCACGTCAGTAAAAGAAATCGGTCGCCAGACACAAGGGTTTGCGGAGCAGCTACAGAATCTTCAGGATATTCTCAAAAATCCGAAACAGCGCGGTATTCTTGGCGAGTATTATCTGGAAACAGTACTAAAGAACGTGCTTCCGCCCGGGATGTACCAAATGCAGTATCCGTTCAAGAACGGCGAGATAGTCGACGCCGCCGTATTCGTAAGCGACAAGATCGTACCAATCGACTCCAAGTTTTCGCTTGATAACTATAATCGCCTCGTGCATGCGCCGGACGCGGAGCGTCCGGCGTTTGAGAAAGCTTTTGTGAGCGACCTCAAGATGCGTATACAGGAGACCGCAAAATACATTCGTCCAGAAGAGAACACCATGGATTTCGCTTTCATGTTCATCCCGTCTGAAGGAATTTATTACGACCTCCTCACTAATCAAGTCGGCGGCGGAGAAGACGAAAATCTAATCCAGAGAGCAGCAGGGAAGTATAAGGTCATCATCGTCTCTCCGACGTCATTTCTCGCCTATCTTCAGACAGTCATGCAGGGATTGAAGGCGCTTAAAATTGAAGAAAAGGCAGTAGAGATACAGCAACGAGTGGGCGAACTCGGGAAGCATATTGGCGCTTACGAAGACTTCTATCGCAAGCTCGGCGTCTCCCTCGGCACAAGCGTGAGCCACTACAATGCGGGCTACAAAGAGCTCGGGAAAATAGACAAAGACGTCTACCGTATCAGCGAGACCAAAATCGGTATCGAGCCAGAACTTCTCGACAAACCTGTAACATCCGAAGAATAATTTTTTTTGGGAGAAAAAAAAGGGGGGGGGATTGTCCAGCGTTTGTCCGCGATAGTATGGGATGATTATTTCGATGATTAGAACTTCGGACTTGAGAATCGGAGATTCGTCCTTTTGGGTCGTCAGTTTTAGTATGGCAAAGACATTCACATTCCTTTTTGTCATTACGTTCTCTTTTTTCGGCATGGCTAGTCAGGCAAGTGCCGCCGATCATTATGTTCGTGCGGCAGCGACAGGATCGGCGGACGGATCTGATTGGGCGAATGCGTGGCCGAATGTAACAAATATCGTGTGGGCTTCGATTGCTCCTGGCGACACTATTTGGATTGCAGGGGGAAGTTACGGTGCGCTTGTTGTTGACAAGAGTGGTAATGCGGATAGCGATGCAGGCCGCATCTTTATCAAGCGGGCAACGGTGGCTGCGCACGGGGCTGAGACGGGGTGGAACGCGAGCTATGACACGCAGGTGTTATTAGCAAAGATTGCGTGGACGAAGTTGAATGTCGGAAGCTATCTGACCATTGACGGCCAAGTACCTAACGGTATTCGGATTAGTGTCCTATCAGGAGGCGGGGCGGCTGTCATATGGGATCGAGGTTCCAACTATGTCACTTTACGCAACTTAGATTTAGCTGGACCCTGTGGAGAAGCCCCTTGTGTACAAGGGGGCGATACTCGCGGCATTGATATGACGCCCTATAACGGTAGCTCATATGACCTTGTAGACCATTTCAAACTTCAGTACTCAGAAATCCATGGATTCTGCACTCTAATGTTTCTGCTGAACGCCGATAATGCCGTGATTGAACACAATGATATCTACGATAGTACCGCCACAGACACGGCCGTCTCGTGTCATCCAAATGTCTTATATACGTCCGGGGCAGATAACTTCACCCTTCGTTACAATAAGATTCACAATTATTTAACGGAAGGAATCATTATGAGCAGCTCGGCGGGGGTGTCTGGGGCCTGGTACATCTACGGAAATCTGTGGTATCGAGGAGGAGATAATTCTGTACGGTATGACCGTGTTATAGAAACGAGAGCGGGCGAGAATGGCCCAGTCTTTTTTTACAATAATACTGTCGTTGGGCTGTGGGCTACATGGAATAATGCTGGCGGAACATGGGCTCCCGGAAGCGTAAGTAAAAACAATATTTATTGGAATTTGACATCAAACTGGCCTCAGAACTCATCGTATGACTTTTGCTCAGGCACATGCAGTGGAACTAATAGTATCTCAAATGGCAGCAATCCCTTCGTTGATCTCAGTACATTTAATTTTCATCTCACTTCTGCAATCGGGGCAACTTACCCAAGAGATAAAGGTATTGATTTAGGTGTGCCCTATAATGTTGATGCAGATGGGACGACTCGCAGTGGCGCCTGGGACATCGGAGCATATCAATTTGCTTCTCCTATGTTCGTCACCCCCACCCCCACACCAACCCCAACTCCCACCGTTCCCTCCCCAACACCTACCTCTACTCCCACCCCCTCCGACACCACCCCTCCCTCAATCTCCCTCATCTCTCCCACATCAGGCTTCACCATCTCAGGTTCAGTCTCCCTCGAAGCAACTGCCTCTGACAATACGGGAGTCACCGGAGTCCAGTTCCTTCTCGACGGTATCGCCTTCACCAGCGAACTCACGACAAGCCCATACCGCATCACCTGGGACACCACCATGGCAACCAATGGATCTCATACCCTCACTGCCATAGCTCATGATGCTGCAGGAAACCAGGCCATGTCGTCAGGAGTTGTGGTGACGGTCTCTAATACCACAGCATCTACTCCCGTATCAACTCCAACATCAGAGACCACTCAAACTCCAGTACCAACCCCCCTAAAAAGCCCCGGCCTCTCCGAGAGTCAGATACAAGCCATCCTCTCCCTCCTCAGCTCCTTCGGTGCTGGTCAATCCATCATCTCTGCCGTTACCCTCTCCCTCCGAGGCTCATCAAGCCCTTTATCACCACAATCACTTTCCTTCACTCACAACCTCTCCCTCTATCAGAATCATACAGACGTTAAAACGCTCCAGCAGTTCCTCAACACCCACGGTTTCCTTGTCGCTACTTCAGGACCAGGATCGCCAGAGAGCGAGAACACCTACTTTGGTACAAAGACGTATGCTGCACTCATCAAGTTCCAAAAGAGCAGGGGACTCCCTGCGACGGGGTGGTTTGGGCCCTTGACGAGGGGAGAGACGACTAAGTGATTTGCCTTCTATGAGTTAGCGTGCTAGATTACGGAGACTATGGAAGTGGCCGTAATCAAGACTGGTGGGAAGCAATACGTCGTCTCTAAAGGCGACACTATCGCTATAGAGAAGCTCCCGGGGGATTTGAAAAAAGGTGACACAGTTGTCTTTAACGAGGTGCTCCTCGTCGACAACGGCTCGGACACGACCATCGGTGCACCTGCTATCAAGGGTGCAGAGGTCAAGGGCACTGTTGTTCTCGCCGGATTAGGTAAGAAAGTCGAGGTGGTGAAGTACAAGCCGAAGAGTCGCTACTACAAGCGCAAAGGCCATCGCCAGCCGCTTCTCAAAGTGAAGATCGATTCGATTTCTTAAATTTCGCGTTCTCGAGGACCGACCGACAAAGGCGTCTCGCCTTTCTTTTTATTTATCTAGCTATATACAATTATGCAAGTAGGGCGTTGGAATCATCAATCATCAAACGGTAGTTCACAAGGGGTTAGCCGTTCTTCAGGACCGTCAACACGACCACAAGGCGGTGAGCGTTCGTATTCGTCACGTCCGCCGCAGCGTGGCGGCTCAAGTGGACCGTATCGTTCGGGTAGCCGTGGTGGCTATAGCGGCGGTGGTAGCAGCTTCGGCAATCGTGGGCGTGCACCAGCGCGCGGTCGTGGGTTTGGCTCTTTCGGTGAGACTGAAGCTGAAATTTCAAAGTTTATGAACAAGACCGTGGTCACGACCGAAGAGCCGGTTTTCGTTCCTGAACACAAATTTGCCGATTTCGATATTAATGCCCATCTCAAGAAGAATATTGAAGCACACGGTTATGAACTTCCTACGCCAATTCAGGACAAGGCTATTCCTCATGCGCTCCTTGGGCAGGATGTTGTCGGCCTTGCCGCAACTGGAACTGGAAAGACAGCAGCATTTCTCATTCCTCTTATCGATAAGGTTATGAAACAGAAGGGCGATCGTATTCTCATTATGGCCCCGACACGAGAACTCGCGGTGCAGATTGAGAAGGAGCTTGCTGGTTTCGCCAGGGGGCTTGGATTCCGTGGCATGGTCGCGGTGGGAGGTGCAAACATCGGACCGCAGATTTCCCAACTCCGACATAATCCGGCATTCGTCATAGGTACCCCAGGACGATTGAAGGACTTGATGGAGCGTCGCGCACTTGATCTCTCTGGATTCGGGACCGTTGTTCTCGATGAGGCAGATCGTATGCTCGACATGGGCTTCATCGACGATATGCGCATGATCCTCGGGAAGATGACTAAAGAACGTCATACGCTCTTCTTTTCGGCAACGATGTCGAGAGACATCGAGCGACTCATTGGTGACTTCCTCTCGAGCCCCGTCGTCATTTCTGTGAAGACGCGCGATACTCCAAATAATATTGATCAGGACGTTGTCCGCATTCCGCGCGGAAAGGATAAATTTGAAGTGCTTTCAGAAATGTTAAAAGATCGCGACTTCAGCCGAGTGCTTGTATTCGGTCGCACCAAGTTCGGCGTCGAGAAACTCGCAAAGGCACTTTCGCGGCTTCATATCCACGCCGAGAGTATCCACGGCAACAAGACGCACGGTGCTCGCATCCGCGCGCTCGAGGCATTTAAGGCAGGGAAGGTAAGTGTGCTCGTCGCGACTGATGTCGCGGCGCGTGGTCTCGATATTCCTGCTGTTTCGCATGTCATCAACTTCGATCTACCCTCGACCTACGAAGACTATGTCCATCGTATCGGCCGCACTGGTCGCGCTTCGCTCAAAGGTCGCGCGCTCACGTTCGTTCAAGAAAGATAATCAATTCATACAAGAAAAAATATACACCCTCTCATAGGGTGTATATTTTTTTTCAGAAGATATTTGAACTCGGACATACGCATCATGATATGCTACAAGCAGCAACTTTATGCGTAGAATTATTTGGTGGGGAACATTTCTCATATTATTTTTGGGTATCGGACTCGATGTCTCGCGTACTGCTTATGCAGAAGATTTTACTTCTGGGAATTATCAAGTACTTGCGCCAGTCATTTCTTCAGGCGGTGTATTTGCGACCTCAAGTAGTTTTTCTCTGCTCAGTGTTATATCGGAATTTGCTCACGGTACAACAAGTTCAGCGACGTTCGGGTCAAATCCTGGGTTTGTGGCGTATCCTTTCGTCTCGACGCCTATAATCACTGCGACGCCAGGGAACGCACTCGTCAATCTTTCTTGGACCGCAGCAGTAGGGTTTCTTGGATATTCCGTCTCTGGTTACTCAATTGGAAACTCGACTGCGTCTGGTGGGCCATACACGTTTACATCGGTGGGTGCAGTCCTTTCCGGCTCTGTCACAAGTCTGACCAACGGTACGCCATATTATTTTATTATTCGTGCTATTGATCCAAATAGTTTAGTCATAGCTACTTCTTCAGAGGTTTCTGCGACACCAGTCGCGCCCGCCCCAACTCCTACGCCAACTCCTGGTGGCGGTGGAGGTGGAGGAGGAGGTGGAGGAGGACCTTTACCTCCATCGTCGTCAACGTCAGCAACCTTCATTGGTCGGTCGTATCCAGGGAGCACCGTTACAATTCTTAAAGACGCAAGTGTGGTTGCTTCTACCAGGGTAGGGGAAACGGCTTCCTTCTCGGTGATGGTAGGTAATCTCACGGGGGGCACCTATCTCTTTAGTGTATATGCAGAAGATTCAAATGGGAACCAATCATCAACTATAACCATCCCGGTATCTATAACGACAGGAGTGAATACAACTATCTCCGGAATTTTTCTCGCCCCCACCATCGATGTCGACAAAACGACGGTGAAGAAGGGGAATCCCATCCGGGTATTCGGGCAGTCTGTTCCTGAGAGCACCGTTACTATCTCGGTCGCCTCTGATATTGAATTATTTTTCCAAACAGCAAGCGATAAGGACGGTGTCTACTCCTATAGTTTCCTTACCACGCCACTGGAAATTGGTCCGCACAGCACGCATTCCAATGCTTCGAAAAGTGGCGAAGTCAGTCGCACCAGTAGAACTGTTGCTTTCGCCGTTGGTAATCAAGATGTTTTGAAGACAAAGGCAATCACCAAATGCGGCCCGAGAGGAGATTTAAACTGCGACGGTAAAGTAAATCTAGTTGATTTTTCAATACAGGCATATTGGTATAAAAAGAAAGGGTTTCCCATTGCGTATGACCTAAATAATGACAAAGCTATATCTTTGATAGACTTCTCTATCATGGCCTCAAATTGGACCGGCTAATATGCGTTACTTCTTCATCATCGTTCTTCTAATTCTCCCAGCAACCTCTTTTGCGGCAGGGTTTCAGCTTGAGCAACAGCCTGGCTCTGTAAAGGTAGGAGATACATTTACCGCTACGCTCTCCTTGCGTACGGACTTTGATGTCATTAATGCCGCTGAAGGATCAGTGCATTTCTCCCCAACACTTGCGCTTGTCGATATTCGGCTTCAGGGTTCACTTGTTCCGTTGTGGGTCTCTTCACCAATTGAAAAAGAAAAAGGTGTAGTTTCTTTTGCGGGAGTTTTGCCGGGTGGCTATCAAGGTGAAGGAAAAATTTTTACTTTGGTTTTTAAAGCGGTTGAGAAGGGGACTGGCCGCATCTTTTTTGGGAGCGACACGACTGCTTATCAGAATGATGGAAAGGGAACTGCTGCAACACTCTCACTTCCTACGCTCTCATTTTCTATCGGAACACCATCAGGAACTCCTCACACCGTTAATCTGGAGGAAGACGTCTCTCCTCCGGAATCATTTACTCCAGTGGTGAGTTCGGGGGAACCTTTTGGGTTACGTGGTTCAGTATTGATATTTACGGCACAAGATAAAAATTCTGGTATAGCTCGCTATGACATCGCACGTTCATATTTTCAACAAGCAAAAGAAAGTAGTCTTACATGGATTGTGACGTCAAGTCCTTATGTACTTGCCTCGGGTGATAACACTCGTTATCTCTATGTTCGAGCAGTGGATCGTGCAGGTAATACACGTGTCGAGATAGTTCCTCCGCAAGAATTTAGTATTATCGCGTTTATACTTGCATGGTGGCTCGTTCTCATCGGGGCGGTCATAGTCGTTATCCTCCTCATTCAGTTCCGCAGGCGTTGAAGTAAAGTTGATGCGGTATAGTAATCACATGCGTCGCTTTATTATTCCGGCGTTCTTTCTCTTGTTTCTCAGCGCACCTGGAATAAGTTCCGCAGCGTCGATGTCAATCAGTCCTTCGAGCGGCACTTATTCGGTTGGCGATCAGGTATCTCTTAAGCTGGTTGTCTCATCAAGTGAAGCTTCTCTCAATGCTATCTCGGCAGCGCTTTTATTTCCTCCTTCGATCTTCTCGGTCCAGTCAATTTCAAAAGCGGGTTCTATTTTAAATTTCTGGGCTGCTGAACCGACTTTTTCCTCTGGTTCCGGAATTGTTCAATTTGAAGGGGTGTCGCTCTCTGGTTTTCAGGGGAATGGCGGTACGGTAATCACCGTGGTTCTCCGCGCTCTAAATGTAGGTTCGGGTGCAGTATCATTCCAGTCGGGGCAAGTACTTGCTAATGATGGTCAAGGAACGGATATAACCTCGAATCTAACAGGAGGCACATTCCAAATTCAAGCTGCTAAAGCAAAGCCAGTTCCCGTTCCTACTATTAAGGTAGAGCAAATAAAACCTGAAGTACCAGCAGTCTCTACACTGACGGCTCCGGTGATATCGCTCGAGGAGAAGAATGGTATCTCTGCAATCGTAGGGTCCTCGGAATATCCGAATACCAATGCTCTACTTACTTTTGTCCCGGTTGTTGGATCAAAACTATTCATTACCGGACTCACAAATGATAGTGGTAATTTCATATTTTCGGTTCCTCAAGCGCTTCGAAATGGGCCGTATGCGGTAAGCGCCGTCGTGATTTTACCTAATGGAACACAAAGTCTTCAGTCGAACATACTTACGGTGGAAGTCGGGGGTGTCTTTTTTGGAAACATGAGCTGGGAAAATGCCACGTATGCAAGCCTGTTCCTCATCATCTTGTTGCTCGCTCTGGTTGGCTACTACATATCCCGTCGACATTTTCGTCCGCAAAAAAATGTGCCGGCGGCTCTCAAAAAAGAAGTTAGACAAGCAGAAGACGCCCTCCATAAGTCATTTACACTTTTAGAACAAGATCTTGCTGATCACCTGAACGACAGAGGTGCTGATGAGAGGGCTGATATGAGAGAGCGAGCGGGGGTCGCAAGTCTCAAGGAAGAACTTAAAGAGGCAGAAAAGTATATCGGCAAGGAAATTAAGAATATCGATCTTACTCACACAGATGAAAAGGAATAACGCGCTCGGAATAATTACATTTCTGCTGGTATTGTTTCTGCCTGCGGCCATTAGTCATGCGCAGCAAAAAACGATACAAGTCAACGCATCCCAACTACTTCCTCGTGCTGAGGTCTCATTTGCACCACAATCAGGAACGTTTGTGGAAGGCTCGACGTTTCAAGTCCCTATCCTAATTAATACAAAAGGAACAAGTATTAATGGTATTGATTTGAAGATTAATTTCGATGCTAACAAACTTAGCATTGTCCAACCGTCGAATGGAAAGTCCATTATTGGTGTTTGGGTGGAGCCGCCGGCATACGACAATTCACGCGGAACAGCGAGCTTTGTTGGGGGTTATACCGAATGGCATTACGACAAGTTCAGGACTTATCGGCACCATCACTTTTCTGGCTAAGAGCACGGGCAGAGCAGTCGTAAGCTTTAAATCAAATTCATCGATACTTGTAAATGATGGTCTCGGGTCAGATGCAACAACAAATTTCGTCAGGGCTGAATACAACATAATTCCAAAGCCTCCCGAAGGTGTACTTATTCGTTCGGAAACGCATCCTTCCCAAGATATCTGGTACAACAACAAAAACCCTTTCTTTGCTTGGGATAAGGAGCATGGGGTTACTGGATTTAGTTATGTGCTCGATAGCAAGCCGTCCACAATACCGGACAATACTGTACTCACGACCGATGGGGTAAAAGCGTATCAAGATCTTGATGACGGACTCTATTATCTCCATGTTAAGGCAATTAAAAATGGAGCGTGGGGAACTACGGGGACGTTCTTGGTGCGAATTGACACGGCTCCTCCTGCGGATTTTAAACCGCGAGCAGAATACGTCGTCGCTGCAGTGATTGCCGTTGAGCGTACTCTGGTCTCGTTCTTTACAACGGATAATCTTTCAGGAATAGATCACTACGAGGTGGGTGTTATAGACAAGTCTCAGCCAGTTACGGAGTCGCCAGTGTTTGCGGTAGCCGAGAGTCCGTTTCAAGTTCCGCTTACGGGTGTAGACAAGCTTCGAGTAATTGTCCGTGCAGTTGATAAGGCAGGGAATATACGAGATGTTTCTATTGATGTACAAGCTCCGTTTGCCATCAATCAGTTTATTACCGACTACGCAGTCTATATTCTTCTTGGAATTCTTATACTTGCACTTATGATGCTTTTAATTCATTACCTTTTCGGACATAAAGTATTGGCTCATCTGCGACGCGCTTTCGCCATTGTTAAGGAGGAAGAATTATCTGAACATCAGCATATCATTCCGCTAAAGCCAGATGGCCAATCTCCTACGTCTATCCCGGTACCGGGAGATTTAAAATGATGCATCTTCCAATTGGCAGAAATGTTCTTTTCTGTGATATCGTACCCCTATGATTGACTCGAAGCCCGTCCTCGTCTCCGGAATAAAGCCGACCGGCGATTTGCATATTGGAAATTATTTTGGCGCAATGCGTCAACAAGTTGACCTTTTCCGTTCAGGGAAATACAAATGCTTTATTTTCGTTGCCGACTATCACGCATTGAATTCGGTGCAAGACGCTGAAGAAATGAAGCGGCGCACCCATGAGCTCGTCATGGCATATCTCGCCGTAGGTCTTGATCCAAAGGATGTCGTATTTTTCAAGCAGTCCGACGTACCTGCACACACTGAACTTTGCTGGATTTTCGACACGATCACAACGATGCCGTATCTCATGCGTGCACATGCGTATAAAGATGCTGAAGCAAAGAATAAGGAGCTTAGTGTCGGCTCATTCAACTATCCCATGCTGATGGCTGCCGACATTCTACTCTACGATGCCCAGATTGTTCCGGTCGGGGCTGATCAGAAGCAGCATATTGAATACGCTCGCGATACAGCAGAGAAGTTTAACCGTGTTTTCAAAATGGATACCTTCAAGCTTCCCAAGCCGTATATCATGCCAGATGTTGCTACAGTTCCCGGCATCGACGGTCAGAAGATGAGTAAAAGTTATCGAAATATCATTCCGCTTTTTGCTTCGCGGGAGGAGCTTGCGAGGTGTGTTATGGGCATCGTTACCGACTCATCGGGTGGGCGACCAGAGAATGTGTATCAGATGCACCGACTTGTTCGAAGCGATGCAGAACTCGCACCTCTTTATGATGAGCATCGCGGTAATTATAAAACGCTTAAAGAGACCCTGATCGAGGATCTCGATCGCTATTTCGCTCCAATTCGGGCAACATATCAAGATCTTCTTCTCAATCCCGATATTGTCGAAGAAGTCCTCTCGAGAGGAAAGCAAGAAGCTCGTGCCATAAGCGAAGAGAAAATGGAGAGTGTGCGCCAAGCAATTGGTGTCGCATAGTTTTGCAGTACTTCTGTTTTGCGTAGAAAAAGCAAGAGGCGTATACTGAGGTGCATATGACAAAGGATTATTACAACGTGCTAGGCGTAGATTCGAAAGCAAGCAAAGACGACATCAAGAAGGCGTTTCGTAAGCTTGCGCACAAATATCACCCTGACAAGGGGGGTACTGATGAATCGAAATTCAAAGAAATTACCGAAGCTTATTCAGTTCTCAGTGATGATAAGAAGCGTCGAGAATATGACGCATATGGCCAAGCGTTTCCGGGCGGTGTTCCAAAAGGAGGGCCGGGAGGCGCGCAGGGGTTTGGTGGGTTCGACTTCAATGGATTCCAGCAGGGCTTTGGGCAGGGAGGTGCCGAATTCGATTTCGGGGATATTTTCGGTGAAATGTTCAGTGGGGGACGAGGAGCTCAGAGTCGCACACCACGTGGTCGCGATATCTCCATCGATATCGAAATACCCTTCAAAGACGCCGTATTTGGTACAACTCGTACGGTACTCCTAGCGAAAGTTTCGACCTGTAGTCTTTGCCGTGGTACAGGCGCAAAGCCAGGCACAGATCTCGACACGTGTAAGACTTGTAACGGGAGTGGTCGTGTTCATGAGGCGCGCAACTCAATTCTCGGTCAGTTTACTTCTGTGCGTGCGTGTACCGTGTGCGACGGTAGCGGAAAAATACCGAAAGAGAAGTGTTCAGACTGCAAAGGCCACGGTGTGTATCGTAAGGAAGAGGAGATAAAAATCAATATTCCAGCCGGTATGGACAACGGTGAAATGATACGTATGCCGCAACAAGGGGAAGCTATTAAAACAGGTATTGCGGGGGATCTCTACGTGAAGATACATGTGAAGCCTCACACTGTTTTTCGACGTGAGGGATTAAATTTAATTATGAATTTGTCGGTAAAACTTACCGACGCGGTGCTCGGCACCACCGTTCCCGTTGAGACTCTAGAAGGGAAGACTCTTGAGGTAAAGGTTCCGCCAATGAAGCGTGCAGAGGAGCTTCTACGTGTCGCGGGCAAAGGTATCCCTACTGAGGGTGGTCGTGGCGATCTTATTATTCGTCTTGAAATCGCTCTTCCTCATAAGCTCTCAGGGAAGGCAAAAAAAGCTATCGAGGACTTACGAATCGAGGGGCTATAAACGTTTTTATTGAGCATTTAATCCGTATGACCACGTCGTAAGGCGATCAGGGTATTTTGGTCGATTTTGGGAAAACAATGTCGGGAATGAGGACATTTCCGACATTGTGTGATAGTTGTTGTATACTATTTCCATGACGGCTGCCACAGAGGGAATTGCGCAGGTAAGTACCCTAGCGACGCACACGGCGATTACGGTGTGGAGCGGTGCAAGCGATTTCCTCATTATTCTTATCCTGCTTTCCATTTTTTTCCTTTTCGCATACTATTTTGGACGCGGTCCGTTTGTGGCGCTTCTCCTGGCATTCTATAGTGCATATGCACTATACGTGATGTTCCCTTACATGGAATATCTCCCCACAGCGCCGGCAATGACCGCGCTTCTTGTGCATATGGGTCTCTATATCGGACTTACTCTCGCTTTCTATATTATTCTACGTCGCGTTGTTGTTTCCGACTTTCTGTATGTTGGTATTTTTGGATTGATCGGGCTTTCATTTCTTGGTGCAGCATTTCTCATCGCACTTGCTTATCACACGTTTCCCGTCGCTTCAGTCTACCACTTCACCCCTGCGATTGATATTCTTTTTGCGCCGAAAGTGTACTTTTTCTGGTGGTTCACTGCCCCCGCTATTGGGCTCTTCTTTCTTGCTCGCTAGTGCTATATTTTAGTCATGACTCTTGCTGAAGAACTAAGAGCGCGTGGGCTTATCGAGCATTCATCTGCTGATCCAGAGCAGATTCTCGCTACCCCGCGGACGGTGTATCTCGGTATTGATCCCACGTCCGACTCAATCCAGATCGGTAATTTAGCCGTGGTTCTATTGATGAAGCGTCTCGGTACCGCTGGTCACAACCTCATTTTCCTTATTGGCGGAGCTACTGGTCAGATTGGTGATCCTCGAGATACTGGAGAACGTACATTGTTGGATGAAAAAATTGTTGCCGCGAATACACGCGCTCTCAAAGCTCAACTCAAAAAACTTCTTGGAGACGTATCTTTCAAAATGGTTGACAACGCTGATTGGCTTACAGAGGTAAAGTTACTGCCGTTTCTTCGCAATGTCGGCAAACACTTCACGGTCAATGATTTAATAAAACGTGACATTATAAAGAAACGTCTCGACACGCCGGACGAGAGTATTTCTTACACTGAATTTACCTACGCACTTCTTCAGGGATTTGATTATCTAACACTTAACGAGCAATATAGCGCAGATCTCCAAATCGGCGGTTCAGATCAATGGACAAACATGTTGTCGGGTGTCGAACTAATCCGAAAGAGTTTGGGTAAGCAGGTATATATAATCGCTATGCCGCTTGTTACTGACGCAATTGGGAAAAAATTTGGCAAAAGTGAGGGTAATGCCATATGGCTTGATGCGGGAAAAACCTCGCCGTTTTGTTTCTATCAATTCTGGATCAATCTTCCAGACGAAAGCATTGAACATTATCTGAGGGCCTATACTTTTCTTCCGATAGCCGAGATAGATGCTCTTATGGAATTGCATCGCCGTAACCCAGGCGAACGACAGGCTCAAGAAATGCTTGCACGGCTGGTGACTGAGATTGTGCATGGTCCAGGAGCGACCGTACAAGTTGCGGCTGCCACTAATGCGCTCTTTGGCCGCACCCCTTTCAGTGAACTTTCTCATGAAGCAATTACCGTTGCTCTTACTGAAGCTCCTTCGGTATTACTGTCGGGAAAGGAGATTGAGGGAGGATTATTACTCGTTGAGACTCTCGTAGCAGGAGGTCTTGCGTCATCTAAATCGGATGCGCGCCGCCTCATCGAGGGGAAGGGAATAACCCTGTCCGGTCAGATGATTGAGGATCCCGACCACAAAATATCCTTAGTAGACTTTATGCATGGCTACGCACTTGTGCGTAAGGGCAAAAGAGGAGTGCTTGTTCTCGTTTTAAAATAAGTTCTTTGAACGAAAGAAAAGGCCAGCTTGCATTATCGCAAGCTGGCCTTAGTCAATCCACTCCGACTGTCAGAGATGACAGCAAGGGTCGTTATGAAGTTGTTGAAGTTTGTCAGTCTTAGGATTATTGGGACATTCTCCGTCCGGATTAATTCCCTTCGGGCCACCCCAAAGTTTTGAATCCTTCCAGCATCCGCATCCGTATACGCACTTCAAAGTTCCATCGCCTGCACTATAATCATGTGAACCGTCCCCGAGTGGCATAAGCATCTCCTCCTTCTAAATCTAAGATGTAGAAAATATACTCCATCCACTAGTGTACATCAAAATTATTAAAAATCAAACGCTGGGCTACAGTATATAGTAAAACCTTCTCCGATTGTTTGAAATAAGCGCGAAATCCGTTATAGTGGAACATGTCGCGTCGGTATCCAAGTGGTTAAAGGATGTTGGCTGTAAACCAACCAGCTATATGCTTTCGGAGGTTCGAATCCTCCCCGGCGCACTAGTAAAGAAAGGTCGGGGTAGCTCCCGGCCTTTTTGCGTAAGTTCGTTGCGACGGGTCTGGATACGAGCCATCGCCGCAGATTTCGCCTCTGTCATATCGTCGAATCTCAGTAAAGAGAGAATGAAGGCTTCGAGCAGGTAGCAACACAAAAGACAAATCATCGCAAGCGACATGCCAGTAGAATCATGAACGCGGTATATATGTATCCATTGGAGGCACACCTAGGAGGTTGCTTTAGAAGCCTTGAGACGCGACTATAAGTAATAAATAGTATAGTTACGCGCTACTGGACTCCGTGACGATTGCAAATACCGTCAATTGCTTCTACCGTAGTGCGTGTCGGAGTTCATATTGGAATATGGAATTCCAAATGTAGATCAAAGGTCTATCTGAGATATGAAGTGTTCGATATGATTACATATATTGTAATTTTTTTAATATCTTCTGTCGATATTAACGAATACGGATGTATAGAGATATACGGCATGACACTAGACAAAAAATGCGCAATGTGCAACTGCATATATCTGGGGGCACTTTTCCGGAAGCACTAAGTATGTCAGTAGATAAAATGTACAACATAGTTATAAAAAGTTTTAGGTATGCATAACATAATAGGAAGGATATAAATATACTTTTAGTTGCTCCCTCGCGAAAGACAAATATATGTCGATATTATTGTCGACAGGTTCATAGAGATATGCGATTACTCATGAATGTAACAATATGCGTCAAAACTCACGCGCGTAAATATTGTAAGTTCGGAGAACGCATATGATTATTTTTTTGAAATATGCGTGTCAATGCAAGAGAGGAGACGATATATCAAAAGCGAGAGATGTATAAAGCTTGATGTAAATGTAAAAAAAGATATCTACAACTACTCGCAGAGAGAGTTCCAGATTAAATACTAGACCGGGTGACTGTTTATATATCACTGGTCCGGAGTCTCAATGCTGTGAGCTGGTGAAAGGTTATAGAGCATCAGTTGGGCACGGAAATGTGACTCAAGTATCAATTTTCTGAAATTATATTTCTTGCGTAGGCGAGATATGGCGAAATTAACGTTCTATATTATGTATATCTCGTCTGTTCGAGAATATGTGATTTTATCAATATTTTGGCGATATTAAATATTTTCGTCCCTTAGATCCATCGCGTTTTCCCATTTTAGTGCTTTAGAGATAATTAGCAGTCTCAACATTTGAACGGCCCCGAACAATATTGAAATTTTTGCGAATATTTCGAGTTATCAAATCTGAACTGCATCTCATAAAATATTTTTTTAGGTGTGAAAAGTTTATCCACATAAAAGCCTTTTATTTAAAGGCTATTTTATAGTTGCTCGAGGTATTATGACTCCTGCAAGATGGACAAGCGCATATTGTATTTACATAAGTTTTTTGTACTCATACTGATTGTAGTTTTTTCTGTTTCTCTACCAGTTGAAATTGTTCGAGCAGCTCAAATTCCACCACAGATTTTTACTTATCAAGGTCGGTTGACCGACAGTGGTGGAAACTTGTTAGGCGGTTCGGGCACGTCTTATTATTTTAAGTTTTCTATTTGGAATAATGCAACGGTTGGTTCGGGTACTCGTTTGTGGCCAAGCACGGTTCCCGCGACAACTACTGCGACGGTTCGACAAGGAGTGTTTACAGTAAACATAGGCGATATTACAAACGGATATCCGGATTCGCTGAATCTTGATTTTTCTAATAACTCCTCTGTATATTTGCAGGTCGAAGTTTCGTCCGACAACAACAGTTCAGAAACGTTATCGCCACGGCAACAAATAACATCCGCGGCATTTGCACAAATAGCTGGAGCAGTCGTTGGAGCGACGACACCGTCTCTTTTTGGTACAACGACTCCAGTTGCAAATTCTTTTGTCACCATTGGCGCGACAAGCAGCGCCTCAATTCCGCTAAGCCTCATCGGAGCGTTGAATCAAGTTGCTAATCTTTTCCAAATCCAAAGCAGTGGTGGTTCGAATTTGTTTACGGTAAACGCAGCAGGAGGTTTAACAGCGACTGCTGCGACTACCACTAGTCTTTTTGCTACGACTGCCAGCTCAACAAATCTGTCCACGTCAAATTTTTCAATAGGTTCGTTATCCGGTTTTTTGAAAGCGACTGCGGGGGCAGTTGCAACTGCCCTGGTTAATCTCACGTCTGATATCACGGGGGTTCTTCCGGTTGCAAACGGCGGCACCGGATGGGCGAACATCGCAAGCGGGGTCATTCCTTACGGCAATGATTCCGGTTCTCTCGCTACCACGTCTGCAGGAACTCCAGGCAATGTTCTCGCACTCCTCAGTGGCGTACCGACGTGGACGGCCAGTTCAACACTCTCAACTATTTCTGGCCTCTTAGTAGAAGCAAAAGGTGGGACGAACCAAACGACCTATGCAACGGGCGATATTCTTTACGCAAGTTCAGCAAATACACTTACGAAACTTGGAATTGGCGGCACCGGTCAAGTTTTAAAAGTTTCCGGTGGCGTACCTTTATGGGGTGCAGATCTCACCGGTTCTGGTGGTAGCTCAGCTTTTTCGACAACGAGCGACAGTTTAGCTATTTATCCGAGCACTCCAAGCAATGTTCTCATTCTTGGTGGTTCTTCCACTACAACTACCGGTAACATCCTTGAAGTCACGGGTAATGCTCTCTTCCGAAGTGGTCTAACGGCCTATGGCACGATATCGGCACCGATATTCAATGCGACATCGACGACGGCAACGTCGACTTTCAGCGGCTCTATTGTGGTCACGGGAACCGCGTCGACATCGAATCTCACAGTCTCTAATTCATTTAGGTTTTCGAATCTTACGGGTTTCCTGAAATCAGTTGGTGGAGTTGTTGGGACATCGTCCATTGATCTCGCGTCAAATGTGATGGGGGTTCTTCCGGTTACAAACGGCGGCACTGGATGGGCAAACATCGCAAGTGGGGTCATTCCTTACGGCAATGATTCCGGTTCTCTCGCTACCACGTCTGCAGGAACTCCAGGCAATGTTCTCGCACTCCTCAGTGGCGTACCGACGTGGACGGCGACTACTACGTACTCAAATGGTCTCGCATATGCAAATGGAAATGTTACCAACACAGGTGTCACCGCGGTCACGGGTGCGTGGCCGATCATCTCAAGTGGCGGCTCAACTCCTAACCTCACCTGGGGCGGTATCGCTACCTCATCAAACATTGCTGCCGCCTCCGGCCTCTTATACGCCACCGGCGTCAACACCTTCGCCTCAGTTTCAACGTCCACTCCTATTACTATGAACATCAGTGGCAATGCTGCCACGGTCACGACGAACGCGAACCTCAGTGGCGTCATCACCTCCGTCGGCAACACCACCTCCTATGCCGCCACTGCCGGAGCCAATACGGTTCTTGCAAACGGCACTGGTGGGGCAGCCGCACCAACATTTGTTGCTACCTCATCACTCTTCCAAAACTCTTCCGCTACGCTCACCGGTCTGCTCTCATCCACTGATTGGTCAACCTTCAACAACAAACTCAGTGCCATCTCCGGTACGTTCCCAATATCAGTATCCGGTTCCGCGATTTCCTTCATCGGTCTCAGTACATCTACCGCAGCCGTCCAAGGAAACATTCCATACTTCAGTGGTGCTAACACCTTTGCCAATGTTGCGACCACCACACTCACCGGCAACAACGGACTCACGCTTTCAGCAGGAAATGGATTCCTCGTCGGTGGATCGAATGCCACCATCGGCCTCGCATCAATATCAGCCGGTGTCCTCGGCAATCCCGCCTCTGGTGTCCCAACCTCCCAAGCAACCTCCTCTCTCTATGGCACCGGCGTTGGTGGGCAAGTCCTCGGGTGGTCGAACGTGACGGGTGGTCTCGCCTTCATCGCAACATCCTCTGCAGTCTCGGGTGTCACCGCCGTCACGGGTGCGTGGCCGATCATCTCAAGTGGCGGCTCAACTCCTAACCTCACCTGGGGCGGTATCGCTACCTCATCAAACATTGCTGCCGCCTCCGGCCTCTTATACGCCACAGGCGTCAACACCTTCGCATCCGTCGGAACCTCAACACCCGTCAATATGAACATCAGTGGCAATGCTGCCACCGTCACCACGAACGCGAACCTCACCGGGGTCATCACGTCAACGGGCAACACCACCTCATACGCCGCCACTGCCGGAGCCAACACGGTTCTTGCAAACGGTACTGGTGGAGCAGGCACACCAACCTTTGTTGCAACCTCATCACTCTTCCAAAACTCTTCCGCTACGCTCACCGGCCTTCTCTCATCTACTGACTGGAGCACCTTTAATAACAAACTCAGTGCCATCTCCGGTACGTTCCCAATCACGGTATCCGGTTCCGCAATATCTTTCAGCGGACTCGGAACCTCTACCGCAGCCGTCCAAGGGAACATTCCATACTTCAGTGGTGCGAATACCTTCGCCAATGTTGCGACGACATCTC
>ERZ1292623.1738-Hain-H51-01um-R1-1738-length-20455-cov-16_pt1 | contig 20455 bp, 22 predicted proteins | sample MGYA00564398_ERZ1292623 | MGnify/ENA primary metagenome ERZ1292623 (study PRJEB36523, sample SAMEA6512633) | groundwater metagenome | collected 2019-01-07 | study: AquaDiva: Metagenomics assemblies of 32 groundwater samples | reverse complement strand
CTAAATGGGGAGGAACAAAGTCTAAATGGGGAGGAACAAAGGGTGCAAAAGTGCTTCCTATAGAAATTAACTTGATCTGAGTGGAAGATATAGGAGTAATATCTACGTTTATAGGCTCTTTTTGTATAGGAGGAGGAGGAGTAGGATATACACTAGGTGCCCCATATGTAGCTACTAAGCTATCAAATACAAGTGGGCCTTTCTCCTGTCTTATCCACCATTCTTTTTGAACGGGGTCCCATCCACGTGATGAAGGTGGCAAGGATTTCAACAAAGTTTTAACTGAACCATTATAAGGAAATTTTAAGTTTATGGAAGCATCGGTAACTGTCGCTTCAATTTTAAGACCCGTCTTAAAAAGATAGGTGGATCCATGACTAAAAGTGTGCTCAATAACAGGGTCCATTATCTTATTGTTACTATCAGTACTCATATTCTCCTTTTTGGTATAATCATATTTTGGCTACTTATTAGTTGTTGAAATAGTTCGAGCATTTCATTATCGTATTGATTGTTTCATAGTAACATTTTTCTACGAGATTTAGTGGTGAGAGTTTCTTCTTTCTCTAAGTTCTTATATTGTTTCTCACTAGGCAAGTCCTTTGCTCCATAAAATAGTTTTAATGACCCTAGTAATACATTTCCTATACTGTTGTCTCTACAATACACAATAGAAGTAACAAATGGATGAACAAATGTATATTGTGGAGGAATAAGGACAGACGAATCAATTAAATCTATCGAATTGGCCAGACGTACATCATACATTGAATCATTATACATATACACCATACTCTTATTGAATTCACTAGAATAGACTGCTTTATGTATATATATGTCCTGCATGTACGCGTTCTGCATGTACGCGTTCAATTCTATCGACACCATTTCATGACTGTTTCTTACTAAATGATCTAATGTAACTTTCTCTAAGTGCCTTGTTGCACTCCTAAAAGGGAGTGTAATTGGTGTACACATTGCGATGTTGGTAGTATCGATAGTCCATTGTTGGAAATTCGTAGTAGATATTACGGAAGTACACTCTCCAAGTTTATTTTATAACTTTGCGAATAATGTGGGCCTTAGATCTGGAGTGACAAACCAGTGTTTTGTGTCACGGTTCCATCCACGACATTTAACAGGCAATGATTTTATTATATTTATTATCAGAGGACGATAAGGGAAACTGAGAAGTATAGTATCGTGTTTCTTATGACGTATCCCACAAATTGTGTGGGTACCAAAATGATAATAATACGTACCTATCGCAAAATCTTTTTCTGTTATAGTATTATCCCCTAACAGAATGGTTAAATCAGTAGTCATTATATTTTCCGCTCCTTTATAACTATATACTGACTACTTATCAATTCACTAGCTAAACTAAATGCATATTTAATAATATTTTGGCAGGTTTCGGTTGTATCTAGTACTCCTGTCATATACATATTGTGCGTTTTGTTAGTTAAAACGTTATAACTGATATAAGGACTGTTGTAGTTTAATATTTCATTTAGTAGGACTTTATTACCATTTGTTAATGTAAGAAAAGGTTCTTGTAATGCTTTTTCTACAATCTTATAAGCTAAAAGATTGTGAGAACATTGTTTTAAAGCATATAAATTAGCCAGCCCAGTTCCGGCCACTACACCTTTCCGAATAGCCGATTTACAGGATGCAAGTGCATCCTCTATAAGTCGTTTAATATATTTAACTTCATAATCGGTATATCCCCCAACTTTTATAGCAATGATATTACCGGTTAATTGGGTAGCTCTCAACTTAGCACGTTCCCGATCAAAATCATTTTTTAACCATTTAGCTTGTTCTTCTAAACCATATACTTGTTTATTTATATTTTCTTGTAAACCCGTACCTCCTAATAATATAGTACTATTCTTTTTTATAATCGCTTTTTTAACAGATCCCAAGTCATCTAATTTTAAATATTTTAAAACACGTCCTGTTTCTTTACTGATCAGTGTAGCTCCAGTAAAAATTGCAATATCCTCTGTCCACTCTAATAATCTTTTGATTCTAGATATGGGAAAGGACGGATTCTTTATTACACAGCAAGGTATTTTTTTATTGTACTCAATTAATTCGGTTAATGCATGTTCTCCAATTTCAGGTGTTATAATTAACAATGGGCTATTGTTAACATTATGTTTTGTTATAAATTTAATAGCCTCCGATGACATCAGAGAATAATCAGTAAGAAGTATCAATGGATTTTCTAGGATACATTCAGTATATCCAACATTAATAAAAGCATCATGAATATATCCTCTATCTAACTGATACCCTGAAATTCGTTCAAGTCCTACGTATACCTGCTTTGTTTCTTCAACTATTATTTGTCCTTCTTGCCCTTGTAATTCTATTGCAGTTGTTATTAATTCTGCTAATTCAGCAGATTTACTAGCTATTTTCGCTACTGTAAATAAATCATATCTTGTTTCAATTGGGTAACTAATAAGCTCTAATTGGGTGCATAATTTATCTTGTATCTCTTTTAGTTGTTTCGATATCCCAATGGGATCATGTCCGGCAGCTATATATTTTTTTGCTTCTTGTAATAATGCATTTACAATAATAGTAAAAGTAGTAGACCCATCCCCGACCTCTTCCTTTAATTTATTTACTGCATTTTTTATTAACTCTACACCTAAATATCGATAATCATTTTTAGGTAATTTAATTTCAGAAATAACTCTAGCTCCATCCTGAGTAACGTAAAATGGTGTAGTATCCACAAGGGTATCTGGATTTTCTAATAAAACCAGTCTACCATTAGGCCCTAATGTTCCTGCTACTGTTTTAGCTGTAAGGGCTATCCCCTGAAAGAGGGAATTTAGATTCGTTATTATCATCTTAGGATATCGGTACTTTTTTACGTGTTTTTTGTTGATCTTTTAACCATTCATGTGTTTCACCAAATTTCTGTTTATAACATTTTTTATGGAATAACTGTCCATCTTTTATCATACTACATGTAATACACGCAATTATGTTACATTCGGTACACGGTACAAATTTATTTGTTTGTAGACAATAAAAACAATAATGGTTGATAACTGTTTCAAATGTAGTAGGAAGTTTTTCACTTCCAACAGTATGATTAGTATTCATATAAACTGCTTTGCTATTTATAACAAGATAGTAATATGATAAAAATTTAGTAAGTCTTTCAGCAGACCATAACACATTAGCTACTTGACCTTCCTTTTGCCATACATCAAGGGCATTTGCTTCTTGTTTTATTAAGAAACTAATAGCATTAATATCCTCGTTAATAATTTCTAAAATATTTTTACCTGTTCCATTCGATTTTTGGAAGAGAGTTTTTGGTTCATAGTTTTCTACGTTATCTGTAACTTTCATTTCAGTATTATTATACATTGACCGGTTCTTTCTCCTTGCGGGCACAATATTCTATTATTGCCACTTCCGTTTTTATTAAGTCAGCTTCAAAATGGGCATATCGTATATCCGATAACATTAACAATGCCTCAATTATTGGTGGCTTATTATTATTCTTACACAATCGATTCGTTAAGTCAATAGCTAAATTTTGTGTTTCTGTAGTAGATAATCTTAATATCTTAAGATCACTGCCTAAAGAAGCTGCATTCATTAATCTAAGAAAACGAATACTTTCATATACTAGATATTTTATCGTTCCTCCTTCTTCCACAAATTTATTGAGTCGTTGGAGGCAACTCTTAGTATTCCTTGTTAAAATAGCATATATAAATGGTATTACAATTTTATTATCTAAAATATTATGATAGTAGCGAACTGAATCAGTTGTTATTTCCGGTAAGCTCTCTAAGGTAATCAGAGCGTCCCTAAAACTACCCCCTGCTCTTTCAGCTAATGTTTCTAATGCTTCCACATCATATTTTAGGTTTTCTTTTTCACATACGTACATCAAATATTTTTTAATATTTTCGATACCAGGATTTTTAAATATTAATTGTAGACATCGTGATCTAACTGTATCCGGTATTTTTTCAGGTACAGTTGTACATAGAATAAATACAATATGGGTTGGGGGTTCTTCTAACACTTTTAGTAACGCGTTAAATGCATGATCAGACAGCATATGGAACTCGTCTAAAATATATATCTTTTTTTTGCTATGAAAGGGCACAAATCGTATATCTTCCAATACTTGTTCAATATCTTCCACTTTTCTATGAGAAGCCGCATCGATTTCAATAATATCGTTTGAATGTTTTTTGTGGATAGAAATACAATTATCACATATATTACAAGGTTTATTATCTTTTTCGCAATTTATTATTTTAGCTAAAATTCGTGCTGTTGATGTTTTACCGGTACCACGTGCTCCTGAAAATAGATAACTGGAATGTAATCTATTCGATTTTATAGAATTTTTCAGAATTGTCACATTAGCTTCTTGCCCATAAATCTCATCTAAAGTTTGTGGGCGGTACTTATCAGTTAATGTACTCATATACTATATATTCCATCGTGTACATTCATATGGTTCTACCTCGTCCCCAATAATCCAACAGAGGGGGCAGTAAATAAAACCTGTTGGACAGAAATGTTTACTTTTATCATCAGTATGATGCATAACCATTATTTCATGATGGCAAATAGCGGGATTAGGAAAGTTATCCTCTGCTCTATTGAACGATTGCATATCTACTTGTTTACCTTTGAAAGTCACTTTATATATTTTAGATTGCATATTTCTACTCCACTAGGATACTCATTAGTACTATTTGATGTTACTGTATAATGAGTAATCATATCTAAAATCGTTCTTTTCCTAGTTTAGGTAACATTTGGGATGGTTCCCACTTTTCCTGTTGTTTGTACCCCCCACTGTATTTAACATCTGCCCCTTCAACTTTAAAAAAAACGATTTGAGCTATTCGCATATTAATAGGTAAATATAAATCCTGTTGTGATATATTATGTATCATAAGAGTCCAAATATTTATAAATCCTACATCCCCGAGACCTGCGGAAGCGCATACCTGAACACCTTGTCTTCCTACCGTGCTTCTTGTTAGCAGTAAGGTTGAATATCCATTTTGAGCACCAATTCTTTCTTTTGTAGAGGCTAATACATATTCCTGGGTCTTGATCAAAAAATAATCTTTTTCCTGTATTTCGTTAGTGTCCCATATACTAGAGACCGTAATAATACGTTCTTCTACTAGATAGTGTGACAATAAGCTTGCTATTTTTTGTCTATAAAAATATTCCCCCAAACATATATCATAGCTATTGGGACCCAGTTGTTTTTCATTAAACGGGTCTATTACTATATTACCTAACTCTAATTGTTTTAGTATTTCATTTCGTCCTAACATATTTACACCAACATCTTTCTAGTTTGTGATACTTTATCTATCTCTGATTTGTTGGGCTTGATCTTTTTTACTCTTTTCTTTGGAAGTTTTGCTAACGTCATTATTGGCTATATTTCTAAAAAAAGAGAAGACCAGGAATCCCACATTTCTTGTGTAAGAAGAACATCTCGTGTAGATTCAAGTTCTACATCGAATATTGTACCTTAAAAATAGTTTATTGTCAACATCTCGAATATCCACATGTTAAACATTTAATACATCCTTCTAATGGTACTAATTTTTCATAACAATCGGGGCACCGTTCCACAAAATCATGGATAATAGTTTTTGGATTTTCTCCTATCGCTTCTAACATAAGCTTACCAAGGGCATCTGCCACTGAGTAAATAAACGACCCATTGTGAAAGACCGGAGCTCCACCCTTTATATCTTTTATTTGAGCAGCAACTTCTTTGGCATCGATATGATGACGTAATGCCAGTGAAATTAATCGGCAAATAGCTTCTAAATCTGCGTGTACACTATTTCCAGATTTCCCTAATGTAGCAAACATTTCTCGCAATATACCATCATTATCTTTATTTAAAGTTACATATAGATTACCAAATTCGGTATTAACTCGATATGTATCCCCTAACATTTTTAAAGGTCTACTAAATTTTTTATTATTCGAATAATGTATGTCCGGAATTTTCTGTGTTTCTAATACCTGTTTTGCTTTACTACCATCCCGATAGATTGTAATACCCTTAAGATTATATTTATATGCTAACCAATACGCATCCTCTACATCCTTGATAGTGGTATTATTTGCCATATTAATTGTTTTACTTACAGCATTAGTTGTATATTTTTGGAAGGCCGCTAATATTTTAATATGGCTTTCAACAGGTATTTCATTCGCAACTTTGAACAACTCCTTGATTTTTTGAGGTATAGATAATTGCTGGACTGAGCCGGTATTATAAATTATTTCCCATTCTTCTTTAGAAAGATTTATATTATGATCTTTTAAACATTGGAGAAAATATACATTAATTTCATTAAGTTTCTGTCCATCTAATACATTTTTATGGTAAGCAAGTGCATAAAAGGGTTCGATTCCACTGCCCTGACAATTAGCAATTATATTAATAGAACCTGTTGGTGCTATAGTAGTTACACTAGAATTTCGAACAGGAGGAGATGTAACAGCAAGACGGGATTGTTCATATAATGGGAATGGCCCTCGTTCTAATGCTAATTCTGTTGATGTTGACCAACCACACCTTGTTATTTCCATCATTAGTTCTTCAGCAAATTTTATAGCTCTATCCGAATCATAAGGAATTTCCATTAAAACTAATGCATCAGCAAACCCCATCACTCCTAATCCTACTCGTCTTGTTTCTTCGTTAACCTTTTTAAATTTGAGAGAAGGGAATTTATTAACCTCTATTACATCATTTAAAAATCTTATTGATAATTTTACTGTTTCAGATAATTTACTGAAATTGAATATTTTAAAATCTTTATCTACAAAATATTGTAAAGCAATGCTACCTAAATTACATGAACCATAATTCTCTAACCATTCCTCTCCACAGGGATTGCTTGTTAATATAGGCCCCAGCAATGGATTTGGAGCATCGGCATTAATTCGATCAATAAATGCAATGCCCGGATCTCCGGTCTTATGGGCACTTGTTATTATTTCATTCCATAAATCTGTTGCTTTTAATGTTTTAGTAATTTGTTTAGTATGCGGATCTATAAGATCCCAATCTTTATTGTTTTGTATAGTCTCAATAAAATCCTGTGACACTTGAACTGTTATATTAAAATTTTCAAAATCTTTATCCATATCTTTACAATGAATAAATTCCTGAATATCGGGATGGGAGCAATGTAGTTGGGCCATATTTGCTCCATTCCGTCTACCTCCTTGTGTCATTCTCTTTGAAATAGTGGAGTAAATATCTAATGCTCCTAGAGGTCCTAATGCATATTTTTGTGTACTTGCAACTGGGCTACCTTTTGAACGTAATAACGAGAGTCCATGACCTACACCACCCCCCCATTTCTGTACCATAGCAGCATCAAATGCTATTTGCATAATGCTTTCCATCGAATCTGATGGAGAAATTGTAAAACACGCCGATAAACATCCTACACCGGTTCCTGCATTAAAAAGGGTCGGGGAGTTGGGTAGAAATTTTAAACTACGCATTAAATGAAAAAATTCATTCTCATAGTATTCACGTTTGTCTTTTGATTCTGCACTAGCTACATGACGGGCTACTCGATGGAACATTTCATCGGGGGTCTCAATAGAGTTTCCCTCTTTATCTGTTAATAAATATCGATGTTTAAGAGTAAATAGTGCGTTTGAAGATAGGGAAGGAAAGGTAATAGTTGACATAAAACTCCTAGTAGATTTAAGAAAATTTCTGGTATAGGTGAAGAAGCCCAAACCGGCCCAAACAAAGAGCGTCTATTTCATCACCTGTAAGAGAATTGACGATATCACCAAAACTTAATAAAGCAAAGTTTTTAATAGACTCTTTTGAAACATTCCCATCCCCAATGAGTTGGGCTTTCCATGTTTTGTTATTGACAGCAAAATAAGGAATGTTATTTTTTATGCAACTTTGCTCACAGACAGATACTATCCGTAATAATTTTGCGAAACTTTGTCTATTCTGCACAAAAGGAACATCTTCAATAAAAACAGCTTGTACATCTGTTAGATTATTAAAAACCTCATTAAATTCTTTAAAAAGGTTTTCATATCGACTTCTCCAATCTTTTTTTGTAGAAGTGCATACTTTCGTAAAAAAATTACCATCTTTATATATTCCAGCGATGGCAATAACTTTACTTGAACAATCAATGCCTAATATCATGATTTTATATCGATTTAGGGTAGGTGTATCAGTGTGGACGCTCTAGTAGGGGACTGTTGTTCGTCGGCATAGCTTGGTGATGTGAATACGTCTTTGGGTCGAGTCCTTAATACCCATCGATTGTTTGCCTGCTTGTAAACCCCTGACCCCGATAGTTGCGCTACAAACGATGTTTCTGAACCCGCCGAGGACTCGGGGGTTGCCAATAACCACTCTTTACTACAGCAATCACACCTTAGTACAGGTACACCACTCGCTGTTTCTTGTAAATTAGCTAACATGTATTTCTTCTTTTTATTTTTCATTTCTTTTTAGAACAGTTAATCGTACTCTGGGTGGTGCATTTTCCATTTTTTATACCCTTACATCCTTCCTATAGTTCGGGCGTCTGTTTGACGCCTACTTATTTCCCTAGACAGAGTTTCTTCCTGTATTTTTAGTATATCCGTCATTGCATGTAATTGATGTAAATTTATCTCATTTACCTCTAATTCAGTATATGATTTTAATACTTCAGGGGTGTTTTTTATTATTTCCTGCCCTAATCTTTCCCCTATCTCATATGCACGTACATTTACTTTACCATTTACATTGGTTACTTCCTTTAATATTCTATAAAGTTCCTGAGCTAGTGTTTGATTATATATATATCCATATTTTTCTTTTAATAATCTTTTATTATTTTCAGCTTTTGAGGTTTCCACTAATAAATAGCTTCTCCAGCTCCCCAGCTTTAATGCCAGACTTGCCAAGTCTTCATTCACTAAGTCGTCATATCCCTCGGGAAATTTATAATGAGAGTCGAGAGATACGGGTTTTTCTTGTATTGGCATATCTTTTATCATCCAACTATTAGTTGATAGTAAAAGGTCATTTATTGTAGTTAGATATTCATCAATCATTGTTTTAAAGTCTCCAATGCATAATCCTGATGACATTGCCAGTTAAACGGGCACCAATAATGATTTTCTTTCGGTTGATAGGGATAAATTATATCCTTTTTTATATGTTCTAAAATATCGTCGTACTTTTCAAATATATTGAAAACGATATCCAAATCTAATGTCTGCTCGAATATCTTGAATCTTAGATCATTACGATTAATATATAAGATACATCCTTGTGGAATTTCAGATAAATATGCGTAAAGTTGCCACTGTAGTGTATGTGAAACTTCGGGAGATGTCAAATAATCCCATCTACATACTGTAGTTAAATCATTATAATCAATTTCTAATGTGTCTTTTAAACTATCTTTGTGACTTTTTACCTCGATTAAATATTTCCTTTTAAAAGGATCAAATATTACTACATCATATGTCCCTGATATAGGTACTGGTACATTATACTGATTAAATAAGTCATCCGGATCAGCTATCATAATGCTTTCTATACTATGAACTAGACCTGTTTTTTTGAATACTGTTTCTATCATCGAATGAAAAGTCGAGCCCATACTTAATGCTTTTTGAGAAGTAATGGTTGGACGTTCAGGTGTGTATCCCTTCATAAAATACCAAAGGGCTCTAGGGCACATACCAGCTTGTGAAGGATGAAAGAATTGGCTATGATGTTTTCTAGCAGCTTCTTTTGTTTCTTCTCGCAGAGCTTTATTTAATATTATTTCTAACCAATGCTGATTTCCTAAGTTAATCCGATTCATTTTTTACTTTTCTATTACAATAGTTTTTAATATAGTTCAAAATAATATCCTTCTTACTCACACATATATCTTTAAAATTAAAACGCATTACATTTACTTGATAATTGGTATATAAATACTCGTCTCGTTTTTTATCTTTCTTTTTACTAAGATGATATTTCGAATCTATCTCAATAATTAAATTTAATTCTCCAATAAAAATATCAGCACTATATGGAGGAAAAGGTTTTTCTAATGTATTAGAAAAACCTAAGTCTCTTATCCATTGTGATAACAAAACTTGACTATGAGTGTAACTAGGATTCAATTAAAACCCCATATTTATAGGGCCACTTCGCGTCGATCGTTCCGGTTTAATATACCCACCACCTTTTCTTCTAGGAGCTAGTAATGGATCATTATCAGAATCATATGTACTATTTTCTTTTAATGGTATTTCTTTTGTAGGTTGTTCTTCGGTACTACTCTGTTTTATTGTTTCTTCTTTTGGTGAAGCAGTAATATTTTCTCTCGGCTTACTTAAGCTGGTATGAACACCCAAGGAGAAATCTGCTGCAATTTGTCGTACAGCTTTACGTAGGTCTTGAAATGCTTGATATAGCAGATCATCGGCTACACTGTCATCAATATTACGAATTGCTATATATAAGGACTCTAGTGTTTTGAGCATTAGACTTATTTCATCTATAAAAAGCTCTTTAAAACGGGCATCATCACCCAATAATTGGGGGTCTTTATTACTGTTTTCCTCATTAGATGGAAATTTATTTTCTATCCTGGTCTCTTCGCGTGTATTTAGGAAGTTACTTTTACCCAAACCAGCGTCATACGGTAATGACATTTGATAATAACCTCTCTTGAACTAAAATTTGTAGTTCCTTATTTTCCCGTAAAGCATCAAGAAATCCTTCTTTACCTAAATGCTTATGTGTTCCTATCGTATATGTGTGACCATTTCGTTCAATAACCCCAGTTTCCAATGCTTTTTCAAAAAGAGAATATATATCGTCTATGTATCCATCAAAATATACAGGGACGATACATGAACCAAACGGTTTACATATTTTACTTTTATCAATGTATATTTTCATATAATACCCATCACTTTCAGATTGTCTTTCTTTCTTACTCCTCAATCCCTTCTTTTCCTTGTTAATGATAGGATCACCCCTAGATATATTGCATATTAAAGAAGCATCAAATCGTTGGGCTAGCCCACCAGGTAATACCCTTATTGGTAAATAACCCCCAATTCCTGATCTGAATTGATTAATCAAAATAATCGCTGATTTTTCATTATACTGTATAATCTTTTTGAGATTTGAATTAACTAATCGAGCTAACACAGACAAGGATTTTTCACTGGCATTTTTTTCATATTCTTCCCCTGGTACTAAAGAGGCAATACTATCAAGAATTATTAAATCAATACCGGCCTTAGCTAATTCTTTCATAGTATCTAATAATTTTTCCCCTATATTAGTTTGCACATATATAAGATCATTGGTGTTGACTTTTAAAAGTTCCCACCATTTAGGATCATATGAATTTTCAGCATCTATATAAGCAGCTATACCATTTTGTTCTTGTATGGATTTAGCGCACAAAGCAGATAATGTTGATTTACCACTACTATCCGATCCTGTAAATATAGTATATCGGCCTCTAGGTACCCCTCCACCTATTATAGAATCGAAACTATGTATACCGGTGGATATTGGTACTACTTTTAAGCTGGGGTCGTTTCCTCTTTTTAATACGGCTCCCACTTCTTTTTGTATATAGGCAATTAGTTCATCTTGTGTCACGATAAAATTCCTTTTGTGTATTTGCTCTTCTCTAGCAGTTCTTCTCTACTAGTGAATTTACGTTTTTCACCCTTTTTTCCTATTATTACATAAGAATGGGTTTTGGCAATTATTTTAGATTCTTCCATTTGAGAGGCAAACTTAAATAGAAAACCGGAAAGGTAATCTACAATAATAATATCATGTATAGTAAAACCAGCCTTTTTGAACAACTGAATTACATCAGCATGATAGATATGAAATTCTCCCTTCCATCTAAAATCATTAACCTCCCATGCTATAAAAGTGTCTGATTTAAGAGCCTTATAACAGTTATTTATAATAGATTGTAGTTCTTCAAGAAACTCTATATATGTTGTTGTATTACTAAGTTGTTCTTTTTCCGGCCCATATTCCTCTAATTTCCAATATGGTGGGGAAGTAAGACAAAAATCAAACTGTTCATTGTAATTAATATTACGACTATCTCCTTCAATCAATTCTATTTTAGCTTCCGAAGGAAATAAGGTATAAGGGTTCATTAATTTATCCGCAATCAAGCGATTATATCCCATGAATTCTTTACAGCAATCCCACCCAACATAGTTGCGATTACATGAATGTACCCCTGTCTCTCTTGAATTATGCCCAGCAAAAGGATCAAAAACAGTTGATAATAAATTATTAAAATATCCTTTTTCCTTAAGTTGTTCAGGTGTATAAAATTTCACTAAAAAATGAAGAACATTTTGTGGGAACCTAGAATGATCCCCATGTCTTGCCCCGATACCACTTAAAGTCCACGGTGTCCCTACTTGATCCACCGTTTTCATGTGGTCGTAATAACCTTTAATAAAACTATCTTCTACATGCAGAGACCATTGCCCCTGTATTATACTTCTTGGTATAAAACCATATTGTTGACGCATATTTTCACGTATGCGTCTAGATTCCATTAAAGAACTATAATCTTTAGCCATATAAAATTAAAGCATAGATCATTTTGATCTTTGTGAAGTGGTTATACAAATTCTTGGCCATCGTTGATTCTGCTTAGTTTGTAAAAGAATATGAAAGGTAATTTGAAGATAAAACTTACCTAACGATATATGCAATGAAGTATGTCTATTGAAAATAGTTGTGATTGTTTTAATATTCTTTTCTCGGGATTTATAGAGACGATCTATGTCTAAAGAATTGCCAACATATTCCAATATCTCTTTTATAGCCTCGTCTCTTGATAATTTTCCTTTTAAAACCTTTCTTTGTAATACTTCTACATGTTTAGCTCTTATTAATGTGCATATACCACATAATAGATATAGATTGTCTATTTTATCATTACCATCAAAAATTTTAGGTATTCGATAAACTATTGACAGATTCCCAGAGCGATTACACCATGTACAATCGTTCCTTTGTGTTTTTAGCCACTTGAAGCCAGATGAATTATTTAGAGCTCCCATTACAACGAAGTGATCGTCTACTTTTACTCTACGCATATTATACAGTTATCTCCTTCATACTTCCTAAATCAAAATTACTACGTTTAAACAATGCTCTAATAGGTACAGAAAAGTTAAAATCTTCCGCTATTCTTTTAAAATCTGGTAGGTATTTACTCTCCAGATTTTCTACATATATCGAGTCGTGCACAGTATTTATAATATTCAAAGTATTACCAAAATATTTAACTAAATTTACCAATGTAACTTTAGTTAAATCACTGGCCCCACCTTGTATTAGATAATTCCACACTGCGTAATCTAAAGCTTTGGATACATGAATAGTTCGCCCAAACAGATTAACTACACATCCTTTTTCTGCTTTTTCGCGCTTATATTTGGCAATAGTTTCTCTCAAGGCTGGAAACTTGTTAAAATACATCTCCTTTTTATAATATGCTTCTTCTTTGCTAACACCTAAATTAGATGCAAGTTTATCAATTCCTTCACCATACATAATTCCGAAATTAAGTTGTTTCCCACTGTATCGTTGTTTATCAGTTACTTGGTCAATAGGTACATTGTACATTAGGTACGCAACGGTTTTATGAAAATCAGTATCCGGATTTTGTTGATATTGTCGTATTACATTAGATTCTTGTGCAACATGTGCACCTATTCGAAATTCCAGCTGTGAATAATCCATTTCTGTTAACGATTTATCACTTATTATACATCGATGTAACACCTGATCCTTTGTAACATTTTGAAAGTTAGGGTCTCTTGAACTCATTCTTCCTGTAATTGTTCCTAGTGGGTTCCATGTAGGATGTAGCCTATTATTACTATCAACGTTAAGGAAGTTATCACAGTACGATAATAATTTATGGGCTTTTCTATATCGCAGGATTAATTTTGCTAACGGATGATTCAACTGTTTTAATGCCATTTCATCCACAACAGGTTGACCGTCAGGATGCGCTTCGGTACTATTCGTTCTATGATAAATAGGTAGTTTGAATTTCTTATAGAGAATATCCCCGACCTGTTCTGTGGATAAAATATCAATACGATATTCTGCTATCTCATAAATTTGTTTTTGTAATTGTAACAAGAGTTCTTCCACTGTCTTTTTCAAATCTGATGTATATTTGACATCAATTAAAATACCTCGATTTTCCATTTCAAATACTATTCTAGTTATCTCTTGTTCTATGTTATACCATTGTTTTTCATTGTAAGATAATCTAGGATATAATATAGAAAACAGCTTAAGTGTATACTCTGAATCTTTACGTGCATACACATCCATTAAATGATGTGGTACAAAAGCATAATTTGCTATTTTATTTTTAATTAAAAAATCTTTGACTCCTAACTCGTATTTATTCGCATCATATTGAAGATGGGTACACGCTAGAGCTTTTAACTCATGAGACGTTTCATTATCATATAAGTAGGAAATAGTAAATGTATCATGTACTTTATTAAATGGCAATAATTGGTTATATGTATTTTTTATCATATGAGCATCAAACTTAGAATTATGTAATAAAAAGGTACGATCTAATTTAAGTACCTTTGACAAAAAATCTGCAATTTGTTCAGTACCATAAATACTGTTTCGTAAAAAATAAGACCGATCAGCAAATGCTAATGAAATTCCAAAAGCCTTATTTTTTGTATAATCCAGTCCGTCGGTTTCGGTATCTAAGGCAATTGGAGATGTAGAACTAACTATTTCTTGAAATATTATATTGAGGGGGGTAATAACGATTGAATCAAACACATTTATGTCATTTCCATTAATAACATAGAGAAATTAATATCTTTTTTATAAAAACGATGGGGTGGATGAGGTAACTCTATTATTGTTTTACTTATAATAATACTATCTGATGGTTCATAAAGGGATAAAAAGGTACTCAATACTGAAGAGTTGAAGTATATTGGAGTAAATGATTTTAATGAATGACCAACTGTAAAAATATTATCATCATCCAAAAATGTTAATACCTCTCCATTTTGTTCCTTCAACCCAACTCGGTCTTTTGTGACAGATAAGTCTTTAGATACTAAGGCTAACAAAGCAAGTGCCTTTGATAAGGTTCCTACATTGACTTCTAATATATCCTCCCCGGATTTTTCCGAGAACTCTTTAACCTTCGGATTAAATTCGCCTATGTAGGGCAATATTTTATATGTAATACCATTAGATATCAATACTAAATAATTTGCGTGTTTAAATATTTTAATTTCATCATCAGAGCAGATGTTACCCAATTTTTCGGCAATCGCGCCTGGTATGTAAAAATCGTCATTCTTTAAACATTCTACATCATCTGTAGTGGTGAATCCATGGGCTACTCTTGCTGTACCATCAGTACTATAATAACGTAAATTCTTATTATCAACAACTATATGTATCATCATAACAACAGGATTTACTATTAAATTAGAGACAAAAGGAGCTCCATGTTTTAAAGCTTCTTTTAGAGTGGTTCCTTTCATAGTAATCGCGATACTATCTGGCATTGGTATAATTATTGGTTCCGGTTCATCATCAGTGTAATTTATAGATATTTTATGTTTGTTTGTCGGATTGGATACCTGCAAATTTCTATCAGTGAAATTTAAAGTTAAATCTTCAGCGGGAAAATTAGCAATTATTTTAGGAAATAACGCAGAATCAATACATTTAGAAAATGGTTCTAAAACTGGAGCTTCAAATGGTGCCCAAATTCCTATTCCCATCATCTCATTATAATATGAGAAAATAAACTTATCGTCTAAATTTTTTATACCAAATGAACTCGCTCGAAGACCCTTACTACTAAGAAAGGGGGTAATATATTTTAAGCTTTGATCTAATTCATTTTTTTTACATTGTATTTTCATTTGATTCCCCTACCTCTCCATCCAGATATTTAGTAAGAGCATCTTTGCTTTCACCTTTCGAAGCTGAATAATCGAAAGATTGTTGGGTGGGGGGAGAAGAAGATGGTAGATTTTTAGGAGAAATCCTACTTACTACAATAGTATGAAGGGGTGGTAATACTTCCTTTAATGTGCTTATTTGGTCTGAGTCCAATACCTGTTTAAAATTGTCAGCGGGAACGAGATTATGTTGGGATCGTCCGTATGCTATCCCCCTAGAATACATAAATACCTTATTCTCAAGGGTATCATAATTCATAGAACATGTGAATAATGTATTATTGAATGTTGGGCCTTGTTCTAAAACCATAGGTTTATCAATTGTTTCCATATAAAATTCTTCGTTTGCCTTATTTAGTTTTTTTGTCCAAAGTGTAGCGTTAGGATCATTGATTAATCTTGGATTTTGGTTCTTATGCCAAATTTCATGGGTATATACCCAATAATAAAATTTAATGGAAACTCGCCTATCATTTTCTTCTGGTGATTCACAGAATTGACATGGTTTTTGGCTTTCTTCATATTTATTCAAGAAATCATTTTTAGATATTTGATTTGGATCAGCTGATTTTGGAAAACATAGATATATAGGAAAACGTTCCTTACCATCTACAACTTGTTTTGTATGATGGACAAGACAAAGGAACATATCGGATCCATCTGAAACATCTGTAGAAATAAATTGTATATATGCTTGCTCGCGAGGTTTTAAATATAGATAGTTATAAAATGTACGAGTCCTTTTATCTTTCCCTGGTGTCGGAAACCTAGTTACCATGTTATGTTCATCTCCTATTTTTTATTACGTGTTGGATCTCTTTTAGTGGCAACTCAGCTATATCCTTTATATTATTTGGTAGAGTTATTGTTTCAACATCAATATTTTTACTTGATAGTCTTTCATATAGCTGAGATGTTGCTATCTTACCAGGCATATCATTATCTAAACATAACACCACCTTTTTAGTTATTGAGAGAAGGATTTTGAATTTAATATCGGATAAATTGGTCCCTAGTAATGCTAATGTATTTGTTACCCCAGCGTCATATAACTTCAGAAAATCAAAAGCACCTTCTACTAATATTATCTCATTATATAGGGTGTTGTCAACTAAATTGGGATAGAAATGATTAGTGACGGTAAAGCCAGGAGAGTTTTTATATCGAATGTTATAATTACGTTCAATATACCCACAGAACTCGTGATCTCCATTCGTGATTCTAGCACACTTGTAATGATTTAGATAAACATCTGTACTATAAATTGGTAAAAATATGGATTGGGAATTCTCTCTTATATCAAACTTTTCTATTAGATGATTGTTTATTTGTCGATTTTTTAAGTATACATTACATGTTGCTGATTTCAAAGAATTAAAATAGGTAAAATCTGGAAGGGTAATAAATTCATCGGGTGACAATTCTTCGTCAAGTTGTTCAGGAGTTATTTCATATAAAAATGGTAGATATTTATAGGAAAAAGGGCCTGCCAGTTTTTTTATTAGAGTGGTTACACGACCCTTCGCGCATCCGGCTCGACATAAATATACCATCTTTTCAACATTAACATGAAGGCTTGGTGTTTTATCATCATGCCAAGGGCAAATTATTTCTAATTCATTTTTACGTTGGCGGGTTACAGTTAACCCAAGTTGTTCTAATAATGTTCCTAGCTGGTTGCTACTCATGTTTTCATTTCTAGTATTTTCGATCCACGAGTTAACATTAATATCGATATGCTAATTGATGCAACAGAAAAGTAAAAAAGACCAAACATAATTGCCCATATTATCATAAAATTGGCAATTAAGATAGATAGATACACTCCCAAAAGAGCAATGAATATATGACCTAAAATTAATCCTACAGCTAAGAAAAGATTATAAAAACTGACAATGGTGGTAACACTAGGGTCAACATTAATATGTATTTTAATCTTTTTTCGTGCATGTATATTACTAAAGGCTATAACTGTTTTGTAAAAGTACTGTTTCGTTAATAATAAGAAAAATGATAACCAAGAGTATGTATGAAAACTAACGGTCTGATAGTATGTTATCAAGCTCTGATATAATTTTACCACCATCGTTAACGGTTTTAACCAATTCCTCAAAGTGTTTATAAGTATTTTCAACTTTAGCTTGCTCCACAGTTTTATCATTTAAGTCTCCAATTAAACCTATCGATGGATCAAATAGTATCTCAACTGATTTAGCCATAGTAATACCAGTACGATTTTTAGTAATTAATACATAACGAATATCATTTCTATTTGCATTTTGTTGGGATATTGTTCTACGTTCAATTCTACCATCAACTAAGGCGTGAGGCCATTCTGCTACATGTATTAATCTATCTGCAAATTTACCCACTGAATCATAAGATACTTCATCTACTCGATTGGAATGAGCTACCCCTAGAATTACAATACCCTTCATTATCGCCATATTTTTAAGATCCATAATAACATTTTGTACATGTTCCCAGCCTTCTACTTTATCAGATGTATTATCCTTTATTAAAGTAAGCCCATCTACATAAACTAAGTAGGGGCTTTCATTATCAATGATACTCTCAATAGTTGCCGTTGTAAATTTTTCTCGTCCAGTCTCATATGTTACCCATAAATCAGTGTGTGCAATCTTATTTAGAAAAGACGTATAATCATCAAAGTTTTCCATTTCTAAGTTTTGTATCAGCTTCGAACTATCAAAAGAATATTTATGATACCGACCTAACACTGAATGAAAACGACAATTCATATCTCTTTTTGATAGTTCTGGAGAGATACATATGACTTTCTTTTTCTTATTATATGCTACTCGAATAGAGGTATCCATCGCTAAAAAGGATTTGCCAGCCCCTTGCCTCCCCCAAAATACACCTACAGAACCAAGAGGCCATTGATACATAGTATTTATCCAAGGAGATACAAATTTAGATATTCCTAATTTCTTTGATTCTTCTAATCCTGTCAAATAAGAATCAATAAACTGTTGAGTTTCCCCATCGGCAACACTTCTATTTGTTAAGGAGGATTCGAATAATAAATGTTTAGAACTTTTTAACAAATAAGAAACCGCCTCATCAGCATCCATTTTCAGATACTTATTGGCGGTACTTAGAATCTCCCTGGTGCGCCTAGTAGTTATTTCTTTTCTGAATAAATTTAGAATATATTTAACATGTTTTACCGGTGTGTAATTAAAATTAGAAAATTGGGTTTTAATAATATCTTCATCTGGAAATTTGTTATACTTATAAGGGTACTCGAATATGAAAGTAGCAATTTCAGGATATATTTCAAAATCTTTAGCGGAAATATGTGCACGGTCTAAATATACTAGATCTTCGTATTTACTTATAGAAGATAATGTTTTTCGTTCAATATCTTCAATAGTGGGCTTATCATGTTCAAGCATCAGATCTCCAAGATTTCCTGAAAGTATGAATTAACTGTATCAGATTTTTATCAACTAGTCAAACAGTTAAATATTAAATTTAATAAATGAAAATTGGATTTCAATATTTTTACACAGTCTGCTGAGTAGGTTGCACTTCGCATACTCACCTGGTCATTGAACTAAGAGCCCTCGTAGTTGAACTTATTCGTGGGGGCCACTCTTTTCCTCCTCTTCTAAGTTATCTGTAGTCATATTATGCCCCTATTTTATGGCTCAGTAGCAATTATTTGTTCTGCACCACTTTGAAAAATAACGGCTAATTGTGTTTTAGCACCACTTACTTTAATATACAATCTTGCACTATCGGTAGGTGCCAAAGCAGGGGTGGTAATCTCGTCCAATTCAACATAACTATTCAAATATAAGTTGCCCCATTTTACCGAACTTATGCCCAGATCTTCTGCACCATCTGTTTCCGGCCTCAAAGTAGAGCGACACAGTATACTTTCATTATAGGCGTTTAATATTAATCTAGGAACAGTAGAATTCACACTGCCAGCTTGGATAAGCAAATCATTATTAGCTCCCTCTTGAGCAATAAAAGAACGTGTTGCCCCATCTAAATTACCTATACGCCATGTGATCATACTAAGAGATGTACCAACAAAACCCAATCCAAGAGCATCTAACCCTACCGTACCCCCAGCCGCTGTAATCCGCCCTGCATTAGTACCGGATGATAGTACAGATACTTGTTCCGCATTGGACGCGTTAAAACCCCTTAAACCCGCACTCGTTAGTTCAATTCGGGCTCCTGGGGTTACACTACCAATAACGATAGTAGTTGCTAATACCAAAGTAGCTTCTAACTTAGCTGCGGTAATAGCGTTGGTTGCTATTTTAGCTGCGATAATAGCGTTAGCAATAATTTTATCGGAAGTAACCGCGTCGGTTGCTATTTTAGCTGCGATAATAGCGTT
>ERZ1292623.1736-Hain-H51-01um-R1-1736-length-20466-cov-13_pt1 | contig 20466 bp, 24 predicted proteins | sample MGYA00564398_ERZ1292623 | MGnify/ENA primary metagenome ERZ1292623 (study PRJEB36523, sample SAMEA6512633) | groundwater metagenome | collected 2019-01-07 | study: AquaDiva: Metagenomics assemblies of 32 groundwater samples | reverse complement strand
CTTTTATATTTATAAATAGAGTTTAGGATTTTTAAATGTTAGGGGAAAACGCCCCACCGAGATTCTCCTCTGCTCGTTCGAAGCTCGGTATCTTTTATCTGAATGGGGTGCTATACTATTTTACTTTGTTCAATAGTAAATACGCCCCCACCGAGATTCGAACTCGGGTCACAGCCTGTCTCCTGAGATCGCTCGTTATTGATTTGACATTTGTCTCGCGAGCTCACTCGATGAAAGGGCTGCGTTCTTGGCCACTGAACTATGGGGGCTTATAAATAAAGAACAAAAATAGTTTTTAAAGATAACTGCTAATCAATAATTTTATATATTGTATAATCTCCTAAACAATAAGTGAGCCTGTAGCTCACGGGAAGAACCTACGGTTCTTCTACGATAACATCTCCCTTTTAGTGTAAGGCGAATGTTTCGCTACAGGAACACACAGTGAGCCTGTAGCTCAGCCAGGTTTAGAGCACCGCTCTTATATGACTGCAATCCGGTTGGATTGTTGATCTTTTGGAAATCACCCTTGAGGCAAACTTAAGGGAAGCTTACAAAAGAAACCGTTAGGTGTCTTTTGGTCTGAGAGAGGCGGGGGTCCACGGTTCAAATCCGTGCAGGCTCATATCCCTTTAACCATATATTCCCCTACTTTTTCCAATTCATAGCCAAGCTTTCTATAATAATTTCTGACACCAACTCCAGAAATGATTGAAATCTTTTTACAATTATTTTTCTTTGCTATCTTCTCAGCCTCACTGACAAGCCATTTTCCTAATCCAGTATGCTGGCCAACACTTCCACTCTCTCCAAGTTTTAATGCCTGTCCATAAACATGCAGTTCACGAATCATTGCATGTTTGACTCGCTCATTCACATTCGCTCGAGATTTTCTTGAATTCTTCGCTTCAAAGCTGTTAGTGTAATATTTAATCGATGGAGGTTTAACTTGATTAGAATATTTTTTATCGATTAAATTTTTATCAGCACTAATATTTTTTTCAATATTAACATCGTGAACATCCTGCGAGTGTAATATCTCATCAGAAATTCTCAACCTCAACAATCCAAATAAAATATTATCTACATTAACAATCTCTAAGAAATATTCCCCTCCACCATTAGCACGATATTTAGTTGTTTTTAATTTGAGATTTGAATTTAAATCTTTATAATTAAATCCAACCTCTCTATACCTTATCTCCTCTAACTTTATCTTATCTTTCCTTAATTCCTCTTCAATCTCTCTTCGCAAATCAATATTTATAATTCCTGCAATGATATATTCTGGAGGAATTTCCCTCATAACTCTCATAACTCTGCAATATCTAGGAACTATTTTTAGCATTTCAATAAGAACTTTTTTTGTTTCTTCTTTTGTGTATGGCTTGTATTTTCCTTTCCAATAAACATTTTCAAGCCCGCTTCCAGGAATAACCTGGCATGGATAGAGTTTGATTTGGTCTGGCTTGAAATTCTCATTAGAGAATATCTCCTTAAAAAGTTTCAAATCTTTTTCCATATCACTCCCAGGCAATCCCGGCATTATGTGATACCCAATTTTAAAACCAGCTTCTCTCAATCTTTTTGTCGCATCAATCACATCTTTAACAGTATGGCCCCTATTAACTTCTCTATAAATTTTATCGTCTACAATCTCAACTCCGAGCTCAACTCGTGTGCAGCCAAACTCTCTTAAAAATTTTATATTCTCATCAGAGCAAACATCCGGTCTTGTTTCAATGCATAATGCAACACATCTATGAATAGAACTTTCATTGATTTTTTTTGCCTCTTCTAAATTATCAGAATTAATTCCATTCAGAGCATCATAAATTCCTTTAATAAACTTATCTTGAAATTTTTTCGGATATTCTAAAAAGGTCCCGCCCATTATGATTATTTCAATTTTATCAGTGGGATGGTTCATTGCCTTAAAAGCTTCTAATCTTGCCCTTACTTGTTTATATGCATCATATTCTAAAGCACTTGCTCTCATAACTACAGGGCTCTTAGGAGTATAGCTTTGAGGAACATTCAGATTAGGGCAATATAGACAGGCTCCATGGTCGCACTTTTTTGGAGGAAGCATCACTGCAACAGGGCTAATGCCTGAAATTGTCCTTGACGGCTTTCTAACTTCATTTTTCTCTGGCTTTAACATACATTTTCTATTGCAAAAATCCTTTTAAATTCTTATGGATTTTAAAAAGTATGTCAATAGAGATTCTTGCAAGATATACTCCAACAAGAGAGATAAAAGATGGATTAGACGTACTCTATTTATTAGGGGATATAAGGAATGAAATAAGTAGGTTTGGAAAAATACCTGATCCCAAAATGTCTTTAATAGAAACCTTTAAGAAAGTAAAAGAAGGTGTATATCGCACACAAACACTGCCTTGTTATGCAATTGATCTGTCAGAAGCAAGAAGAAAAATCAATCAATTCATGAATATAGAAGAAATATCTATAGGAGGACTAATAGAAAATTCAGGGCAATTAATTGTTTCATAAAATTAACATGAAAATAGGAATAATTGGTGGAAGCGGATTAGAAAAATGGGATATATTACAAAATATCCAGGAAATTGAAGTTGAAACTCCTTATGGAAAACCAAGCAGCAAAATAAAAAAAGGAATTTACAATGGGGCAGAAATCTACATCTTATCAAGACATGGAGAAGCTCACGAGATAACCCCAACAAAAGTTAATAACAGAGCAAATATATATGCATTAAAAATATTAGGATGCCAGTATATTTTAGCTACAACAGCAGTTGGCTCGCTTAGGACAAAAATAGAACCAGGAGATTTTGTAATAGCAAATCAATTTATAGACTCCACAAAGCACAGGAGCACAACTTTTTTTGAAGATTTTAAAGATGGGATAAAACACACAAGTTTAGCAGACCCCTTTTCTGAAACACTTAGAAATGTCTTAATTGAATCGTGTGAAGAACTAAATCTAAAACATCACAAGATTGGGACTATAATCACGATTGAAGGGCCAAGATTTTCCACACGTGCAGAAAGTTTCATGTTCAGAAATTTTGCTCACGTAGTAAACATGTCAACTGCACCAGAAGCAATTTTGGCAAGAGAGGCAGAATTAGAATATGCTGTAATTGCAATGTCAACTGATTATGACTGCTGGAAGAAAACAGAAGAGCCAGTAACATGGGAGATTGTTGAATTGAGAATGAAGCAAAATGCAGAAAATGTAAAAAAACTTTTGATGAGGAGTGTTGAAAAAATTTCAAATCAGGAAATTCTTAATGCTGATAAGGAACTGATAAAAAGCAGAATAAGAACTATTCCTAATTTTCCAAAACAAGGAATTATGTTCAGGGATATAACAACACTGCTAAAGGATAATGAAGGAATGAAAAAAGTCGTTGAAATTTTCTACACTCGTTATAAAAACAGAAACATAGATGTAGTAGCTGGAATAGAATCAAGGGGTTTTATAATCGGAGGAATTCTCGCAGAAAAATTAAATGCAAGTTTTGTTCCAATAAGGAAAAAAGGAAAGCTTCCTGCAGAAACAATTTCAGAAACCTATGAACTTGAATATGGAACAGATACTGTTGAAATTCATAGAGATGCAATAAAACCAGGACAGAATGTTCTCTTAGTTGATGATTTAATTGCGCTTGGAGGAACAAGTTTGGCTTCTTGTAATTTAATTAAAAAGCTTGGAGGGAAACTTGAAGAAACAGCATTCATAATAGAATTAGGGGATTTAGGCGGAAGAAAAAAACTTGAAGATAAGGGATATAAAATGTTTAGCATAGTTAGTTTTAGGGAGAGTGAATAAAAAATAATTTGTATATAATTTATTCCCACCAACCCAATTAATAGAATAAAAATCTTAGCCTATTATCGCTATTAAATGGATTTATACGAATAATAATTCTTAGCGGAGCATCATGCGAGCAAGTTCATGAGTTCAGTGTAATCCAATTCGAATGAGCTTGCGAGTAGAGCGTTTTGACTTAGGACAAATTTTATCTATATCAACAACTAAAGTCAAGGCGCGAGTTGAAGTCCGATGCGGACGAAATGTAAACTTTATTAATCATAATTGCTTTTCTAAGATATGAAAAGCCTCTCACAAGAAAAAATCTGGAATGCCATAGCAAGAAAATGGTATGAATTTAAAACTTCTCCAGGCAAACATACTCGAGATTTTCTAAAGGGAAAAACAGGAAAAATTCTTGATTTGGGAAGCGGTGCAGGAAGAAATTTAATTGGATTAAAAACAAAAGCAGAGCTATATCTTCTCGATTTCTCAAAAGAAATGATAGAACTTGCTAAAAAAAGGGCAAAAAAGGAGAAAATAAAAGCAAAATTCTTTGTTGCTGATGCAACAAAACTTCCATTTGAAGATAATTTTTTTAATTGTTCAATCTGTATTTCTTTATTGCATTGTATTCCAACAGAAACAAAAAGAAAAAAAGTTGTAAAAGAACTCTATAGAGTTTTAAAGCCAGGAAGTGAGACAGAAATATCGGTCTGGAACAAAGCATCAAAAAGATTTAAAAATGCTCCAAGAGAAAAATTCATTTCTTGGCGTGATAAGGGAAAAAGATATTATTATCTCTATGAGCCAGAAGAAATTTACAAATTATTTGAAAGCGCTGGATTCAAGATAATTAAAAAACAAGCTCCTGACAGGAATATAATCTTTGTCGTCGAAAAACCAGCTAAAAATATGGGATGAATATTTAAGATAAATAAATATTCCATATAATTATTATCCGAAAGTAATTACAAAACAAAGGATTTATAAATCCTATCTCTTAAAATTTTTTATGGAAACACTTACAAGTCTCAGAGCTATGGAAGATAACGAACTAGAAGTGCTAAGACAAAGGGCATCTTTATTGGAAAATCTAACTGCAGAAAGATTTTATGAAAGAGAATCACGAGAAACAAAAGCATGTTCAATAGGAAATTGTATTCAGAGAAGGAGAAACAGAAGGAATAACAGCTTAAAAGAAATAATCGGATATGTTAAAAGATTTCCAGGAGCAACACGCCATGATATAATTGTAGCTATGGAAGCGATTTCAAACACAAGAGAATACATTGGAATTCTTGTTGCCAGGGGAAGTATTAGAGAAGATGTTGTGAATAGAGGAAAACATTACTATATCGCTTAAACCTATTTAACTTTGATAATAGAAGAATATATTAGAGAATAATAAAATTTATAATGTTGAAAGATAATAAAACAGAATGGCTATAAATAGGGGAGATATGATAACCATAGTCTTGTCTAGTCTATCAAGTGATAAAAAAATAGTTAAATGTAGAAATCTTGATATACAATTGGAGAGTATATTATACTCAAATAGGGCTAAAGAAAATCATCTAATTAGAAAAAATTTTAGAAAAGACTTGGTATTCAGCCATGATCAAAATTTCGTAGACAGTTTGCATGATTTATTTAAAAAAGGGTGGATAGATTATACAGAAAAGTATAAAACAGAAAGATTCAGTCGTGATGTATATATTATGCTTCCTTTTTTCAAAGAAAGATCAGAACAAATAAAAGAACAAATCGAAAAAGCAGATTATAAATTTCTAAGAGAGCTTGGAGAGAAAATTCAAATAGAAGAATCAAATGAATAATTCAAACTTTTTTAAGCATATCAAAAAAACTCTTTTTCTCAAAATCAACAAATTTCATGTCAATTAAATCAATCTGAACTTTAATGAGCCCCATCCCTGAAATAAAAATAGTTCCCACAAGATAATCTCTTGTATCTAAACGCTGAAAAGAAAGTAAAATTTTTTGAATTTTGTTTGTAATCTCCTGTTTTTTCATCTCATTCACAATAAGCTCTTCAATTTCCTCAAAGTCAAAATCATAATTGTCTGACACTTTTTCTTGAATTTTCTCATCAAAATTCTTTACAAAATCTCCTTGAATTTCCCCTTCAAGTTTAAAACTAAAAACTTTTTTTAAGGATGGGACAAAAAAATCAAGATGTTGCTTGTTGTCATTGCCTTCTTTGTCAATCACAAAGAATCCACCGCATAAAACTGCATCTGAGAATTCTTTTTTAAAATCTTCAAAAACCAGTGATTCATACAATTTCTCTAAATAGGACTGGAAGTTCATGAACTTCCAAAAATAGCAAAATTTATAAATATATATGGGAGATAATCGCTATGGAAGAAATAGAGCCTAATAAGTATTACACTCCAAATGAACTATCAGAAAGATATAACGTAAATACAAGAACAATCGCAAGGTTAATTGGAAGAGGAGAACTTCCAGCATTAAGAATTGGACGGCAACTTAGAGTCAAGGGAGAAAGTATATTAGAATACGAAGCAAGAAACACCATTAAATCAGAATAATTATCTAATTGACATATCCATCTTATTTTTCTTTTTAGAATTATTTAGGCATAAACAATCCTTGCAAGTTATACATAAGCCACATTTATCACATGCTAAATGATTAGAACCATCTCCATATAGATCATTCATAGTCCTTCTTTTACTTTTCATTGTTTCTCTTCACTCTCTTTTTTCGATTAATTCTTTTAATTCGTTAATAAAATCATCTATTTTAACATCATATTTTACCTTACTTTGATGCCTAATCGCAAGTGTTTTTTTCTCTTGCTCCTTGTCCCCTATTAAAATCACCCAAGGAACTCTCATTATCTCCGCATCTTTTACTTTCGCAGGGACAGTAGTCTGTCTGAAGTCATAATCAATTCTTAAATTAGGAATTTTCTCATTAAGTTCTTTGACAATTCTTTTTGCATATTCCATATTTCTGTCTGTGAAACTCAAAACACGAACTTGTATCGGCGCAAGCCATGTTGGAAGCCTCCCGTTTGTATGTTCTAACAAAATACCAATAAATCTTTCGAGCGAGCCATAAACAACTCTGTGGAGCATTATCGGCATCTTCCTGCTATTACTTTTATCAGTATACTCCAGCTCAAATCTTTCTGGCATTGAAAAATCAAGCTGAATTGTGCCACATTGCCATGTTCTTCCTAAAGAATCTTTAATATGAAAATCAATCTTTGGCCCATAAAAAGCTCCATTGCCAGAATTAAGTTTATAACTTATTTTCTTTTTTTTCAAAACATTTTCCAAGACATTCTCAGCTTTATCCCACAAAGCATCAGCTCCAATTCTTTTCTCAGGCCGAGTAGACAGCTCCACCCTATATTCAAAACCAAATTTCCTGTAAAACTTATCTATTAAATTAATTACTCCAACAATTTCGTCTTCTAATTGTTTTTCACTGCAAAAGATATGCGCATCATCTTGGGTAAATTTTATAACTCTGAACAATCCAGATAAAACTCCTGAAAGTTCCTGCCTATGCACAATTCCAAGCTCACCAACTCTTAAAGGCAATTCTTTATAGCTCTTTGGCTTAGATTTATAGATTAACATTCCTCCAGGACAATTCATTGGCTTGACTGCAAAAATTCTTTTTTCATATTCAGTTAAAAAAATATTCTCCTTGTATTTTTCCCAGTGCCCGGAAATCTGCCATAATTTTTTATCTAAAATCTGCGGTGTGGAAATTTCTTCGTAACATGCTTTTCTATGCTCTTCTCTCCAGAAATTTATCAGTTCATTATAAATAATCAGGCCATTATTATGAAAGAAAACTGCTCCAGGAGCAACATCGTTAAAACTAAACAGATCCATCTGCTGTCCAAGAATTCTATGGTCATTATCTTTCAATTTTGAAGTATCTAATTTCGCCTTTGAAATTTCTCTTAACAATTGCTTCGGTTCATAACCTTCTTCCCCTTTCTTTCTTTCAATCCTAATCTCTCTGCTCAATTCAGAAAGCGGATGGCCTTTCACCTTCATCTCCAATTCTTTGTAATATCCAAAAGGTGCTTTAGAAACATTAAACTTTTCTTTCTTGAGTCTCTTAAACGCTTCTTCCAAAATCTTAATTGCTAATCCAGGAGCAGCCAAATCCTTGGAAAGATGCGCATAAGGATAAAGAACTATATTTTTGATATTAATCTGGTCTGCAATTTCCTTGATATTTTCTATCAGCTTTTCAACAACTTCTTTAATATTTGTGTCGTGCTTTTCAACAGCAGTCATGACTGCAAGGGCGTCTTTAACTTCTTCCCCTTCTTTCTCTTTTTCACTAAGTTCAGCAACTTCTTTTAATGCCTTTTTCAGCGGCTTGAACTTAATGTAATCAACATGGAGGTTTAAGGTTTTCATAGTGTTGAAATTTTTCGCTTTTATATAAATTTACATATTCAGATAAAAATCTTCACATTTATAAAACTAACTAAGAATTAAAGAATAAAATAAAAGATAAATAAAAGATAAAACTTAAACGCTGTCAACGATTCTTCCAGATGACGTTAAACTAAGTGCACTTCCAGACTTAGTATATGTTACAGTTATATCTCCTTGGAACTTTTCTCCAGCTGTTAAAGTACATGGAACAATAACTGTTTGTAGAGCTGTATCAGCAACTATCCATCCAGCACCGCCATTATTCGCAGTTCCGCAACTAGAAACACTAACTGAAGCTACATTTAATGATTCTCCAGCACCGTTTCTTATTTCAAGGGAAACCCCAGTAGGGTCAGCAATTCCTGCATTGCATCCTAAAGGCGCACTTAGAGTGCACTGATTTGGAACATATGTTTTTGGACTGAAAACACCGAAATATGCCAAAACTCCAATCACGATGACTGCAGCCAGTATAGCCCATCCATAAGTCATCAAAAATTCCATTGCTGCCTGTCCTCTTTTGCTCATTTTTCAACCTCCTTTTTGTAAATATTTATACCACGAACTTTTTGTTTTTCTTCAAAACTTTTAGTTTTGAATGACTCGGGAAATTTCTTGTTTCCTGCACTCAAAATTTGTGATACAGAAAACAGAAGTTTTCCGTATAATAATTTGAAGATAAAATAATTTATAAACGTTTCTATTAAAGAAACTTTTATAAGTTTCCATGTTCTTAATATAAAATGAAAAAAACAGGAAATTTTTTGCCTTTACAAAATATAAAAAAGATGAAATATAATTTCATCTAAATATAAAAAAGATGAAATATAATTTCATCTAAACAGGAAATTTTGAAAATGAAGAAAAAGTTTATTTGGTATTTGTTTTTTGTAGTAATTGTCTTCTTTCTCATATTTCTATATCTCATAAACTCTCTCATCTACTCCACAAATAATAAATTTAAAAACAATTTTTTATCTTTGGGCAGAGATAAACCTGAAGAAAATCAGCCAGACACAAAGACAAATGTTGACTTTAATAATATTAAAAAAAATAGTGAAGATAGTCAATCCGGCGAAGCAGAAAGCCAAACAATTAACTCAGAATCTCCTGATTCTTGCTATACAGACAAGGTAGCCTATTCAATAGGAGATATTAGAGAATTTTACATTTGTAATCTTGAAGAAGAAAACAAATGTATTGATAAAATCGCAAAATGTTCTGTAAAAGTAAACAATTTTGATAATGAAATCAGCGGGATATTTGAAGTTAAATTTACTTTTTTTGAAAAACAAAACATGAGTAATGTTATAAGCACCTCTTTAGTTGGTTTATTCGTTGGCTCAAAAGACATGAAGTTATTTAACAGCGAAGAACTAATCCAGGGGGAGGATGCTGATAAAAATTTATCCTGCCATTATTCCACAACCAAAGTTCCAAGAAAAAAAATCTGCGTCTAATATGAATAAAATCATCCACTGATATTATATTTAATCAGATGATTATCCTGGCTATCTATTTTAAACCAAGAAGGCATTCCAGAGACGGTTTGATAAGGTGGGTTATTTGATGAAAAATAAATGTAGTCTATACCGGACTTTTCTTTAATCAGAATTCCTTCCCGAGAGAATTCATTTAAATTTACAAAACTTTCAATGCCATTTTCATCTGCACTTAAATCTCCTTTCAGTCTTTTTAAGAAGCTCGGGGCATTGGGGTTTTCAGCGTAATAATTTTCATTGACATGATAAGCCAAATTTGTTGCATCTCCATTAACAATATAAATTCCTTCATAAATTGTTTTGTTTATCTTTCTGGATATCTTTGCATTTGTATTTACTATATAAATAGGATCCTCAAAATTAGAAATTGGAATATAAGCAGACACATTTTCCTCTTTTTGCCATTTTGCTAATCCGGTTTTATCACGCATAATAAAATCAGAAGTCATAGTAAATTTAACATACCATGGATCATCCTGACTTATTGAAATTCTTGAATTAGTCAGGGAAACCTCTACATTTATTTTATTTGCCTTTTCATTTATAGAATTAATAATATCATTATAAGTTGCTCCGAGCAGGACATCTTTGCTCTCTCCTCCCGCACTTCCATTAAAAAATGCCTCGTTAAAAAAAGCATCAACATCAAAAATATAAATACCTCTTCTTAATATTTCTTCTTCACCAAGGAAAATTATTCTAAATCCAGAAATATACATCTGCCTTTCAAGATTCTCCTCCAGGGAAAATAAAAAATTCTCCATAGTGGAAATTCTTGTCTTAATTGGCTGTCTCTGTTCAACAATTGAGAATATTTCAAAAGAGATAAACATCAAAGTAATTATAGAAATGGTTAATAATGTAAAAATCTGTGCTTTTTTGTTTTTGATTATCATTTTATTCCTCAAAATCTTCTGATTTCAATTTAGCCCATCTTGATGAGATTTTTAAAAGTTGATTTGATGTTGAAAATTTGGATTTTCTTTTTCTATCAAAATAAGTGTATAAGATAATTTCAATTCCTTTTTGCTTCATTCTTTCAATAACAGGAACAAAATCTGAATCAGAAGCTATCAATATTATTTTCTTAACGCTTGGGTATTTATCTTTAACATCATACATATCTAAGATAATTAAAGCATCAACTCCTTTTTGAGAGTACTCGTATTTTCCCTCATTATTAATAATTCTCCGACACCTTCCCTCCCTCAAAGTTACCCACCTTTTATTCCTTAGCATTTTCGTCATATTTTGATATCTACTCATCAAAAAATCTTCCTTTTCTGTTGGAACAGGACTTTGATATGGCGGACATGTGTAAATAAAAAGATGTTTTAGATTTAATCTTTCCTTTTTGCAGATATTTCTAAATGTTTGTAGATATTTTTTATGTTTACCATCCTCTTTTTGAAAATGATTTTTAACTAGACCAAAAAATCCATCGTCAACAAAAATCAGAGTATCCTCCATTACAAAAACAAACCTCCAATATTACAAGAAAAATTAAAGCATCCGGCAACCTTAAGATCACCGGGGATCATACTCACAATCTGACGATTGCTAATATTAAGTAATTTCATAGATTTATAAATCTTTTGTGAAGTCATTTTAATACCCATTCAAAAATTTCTCCATCTTTTATTATCAGTTTCATCTCCAAACCCTCACCTGCACTTCTGTATCCCACGTGAATGGAATTCCCTGAACTTCTGAGTAACTTAAAATTATATCACGCTCTAAAAATTTAGTTTCAATTTTCCTATTTGAATTTAAATCCAAATTTGATAACAATCGATAAATTGCAAGATCAATTGCGTCATTATTATTGTAAGCTATTGACGATTCAGTATAATAACAATGCTTGCTTCCATTATAATTTTGCGGGATTTTCATTGTTTCATTAGTTCCATCTTCAAATTGAATATCCCATATGCAACCTTCAGCACTCGCTACAATTTGAGAATAAGAAGATATATTTTTAACTAAAGTGTAAATAATTTTGTCATAAGGAGAACCACCTGTAGAATTTCCGGGCCTTAACGCAGTTGAAACCTTTACATTATTATTTCCATAATTTATTTTATCAATTGGAACATTCACAACATAAGGATCTCCTAATTTAACATATTCAGAACCATAATCTGTCAAATCAAAAACATTTTCCCAAACCGCAGAAGATTCATTATGAACTTCTACTTTGTCGGTCCACTTAGATCCTGAATAAGAAACAACATTCACTTCATAGGGAATTGTATCATTTGGAACATAAAAACTTCCTTCTGAAACAGCATTTCCAAATTCTGGGCTTTCTGCAGATATAACTAAACCATAAGGAACATCTTTATTATAATCTATTAAAATATAAGAATCTGGAAATAATTCTGTTTGTATATTTTCTGCAACTACTGTCTGCTCAACATAAGACGCTTCTATTATCTCTTGAGCAATTTGTTCATAAATCTCTGTAAGCTCACCAATATTACTATAATAATAACTTCCATAACCACAAGAAGAAATTTCCTGCAAAGTTATTTCATCTGCATCTGAACCAAAACCAACAGAATATACTTTAATTCCATAATTATTATAAGCATCGCAGGCAGCTTTTATCGCATCCTGCTTTGCATTTCCAGTTCCTTGCTGAGAACATTGCACATTTGCCTCACCGTCGCTCATCACAACAAGACTCCTAAACTTTTCTTGACTGGAATCGCTGATTAAATCAGAAACAGCTTTATTAATTCCACAACAAATACATGTTGAACCGTCTGCACTCCAAGAATTAACTTCTGTAATGAGAGAGTTATTATTACTCGACAAAGCATGATAATCATTTGGAGAAAAACTACCTCTATACCCTACTAAACCAATCCTATTTCCTGAAATATTTAATATACTGTTAATAAACTGCTTATTTGCACTTTTGGCATTGTTAATTGGCAACAACCAAGTTCCTCCGCACAAATTTTGGCACCACCAACTACTGATATAACAACCACCTCCTTGAACATCACATCTCATGCTTCCAGATAAATCTGTAACAGAAAAAACATCAGCTTCTAAAGATTCATTCAAAACATATGAAGCATTGAACATTCCTAATCTTAATGGAACGGTTTTTTCTGCCATAGAATTATAATCTATCATAGAAGATAAATAGGCATTATTTAAATTAACCGAGACATCATTTCCGCCGCTATTATTATTATAAACAGTTTTATTGCCTATAGTCAAAAAAATATTGAAGGAGCTGTTATAATGCAAAAAAACCTCCATAGAGTTTAAAACTCCTGGAACATAAACGCTGTCATATAAGTTTATCAATCCATTAATTCCAGGAAGATATTTTTTTTCGCTGGAAATTAATTCAGAGCGAGTGTCATGCTTTACTTTAACAAAACCTCCTGCAATATATAGATTTTGATTGCTCCTAAATTCAATAATGTTTATTCCATCTAAGAATTTATTAATATGGGAGGACAAATCTATTTTATATGGAACATTTATTGGTGGACTATAACTCTCTGCAAACTGTCCATTGATATATATACCAAACGGCCCTGAAAAAACACCCTCTATATCCACATCTACTATATGGTCTTCTATTTGTATGCTTATATTTCCATCACCAACATAACCTCCAAAATAAAAATAATCTATTTTATTCAGGGAAGATAAAAATGCTCTTGAGGAATATCCTCTAACATCTTCACCAGCTTGTATACCTGAGATTATCTGCCTAGAAGTCCAGACATCTCTCGCATCTTCGATAGGAATTTCTTGCCGGCCTGCAATAAAAACCCCATTAAAATAAAGTGCAATATTATTATCTGGAGATAACTGATCGACAATTGCCTGCGCCAACAGATTTGCTTCTGGATCTGATTTAGCATAAAATTCTCCTATTTGCTCCAAAACAGATTGGTTTAAATCAGCGATTTTTTCCTCTAAAATTAATTGGTAAATATAAGGATTATCTATCTCTCCAATCTTTAAATTAGAAAGAATCTTTATCAAATCTTCCTGAAGACTAATTTGCGGAGCTTCATTAGATATCGGTGGTTTGACAACTAAAACAACCCCCAAGATAATTATTAGTGCAATAAAAGCATCCAAACTAAAAAAATATCCTCTCTTGTTTTTCATCTCCAAACATAAACATAAAATTTAACTGGTTTTTTTGCATAAATAGCAAATCTCGCAACTTGCACTAAATCTTTGCTTTCAGCTTTTTTTCCAACATATTCCACCGGGGAGCCATCAATAGTTAATCCATTAAAAGTAAAATAAAAATTATCTTTTATACCAAGCTGTCCCCTATTAAAATCATATTCATTATGATAAAATTCCTCCAATTTTGTCTGGTTTATTTCATTATTAGAAATAATTCCAATTTCATCATCTTTTAATATCAGCTCTGAAGCAGTATTTGCCTGGTACAAAAGGTCGTCTAATTTTTTGTTTGATTGGTCTGTGTAATTTACTGCATACAGGTATAGAATTATAATACCGGTAATAAAAATGATAAATGCTACAATAACATCAAAGCTCCAGGCCTGCGAGCGTTTTGAATTGGGCAAAGGTTTCATATCAATCCTCCAATTCGGGACGCGAGTAGAGAGTTTTGACCTTGGACAAATTTTTTCTATATTAATAACCGGGGTCAAAGCGCGAGTTGCACGCCTATTTTTAGTTAAGATAAACGATTCCATCCTCTTTTTTAATTAAATTTACTCCTTTTATAATGCTTCCTTGAACTGGAAAAACTTTATATGAAACTCCGATTTTGTCTCCATGAATATAGACTCTTTCGTCCAAAATCTCTATTTCATAATTTTTTCCTAAAATAGTATCTGGAACAAAAAATTCTCGGGAATAACCATCAGATGATTCAAATGCGAGGCTTATTTCGTTCTGGACAGACAGACCTAAATCCTGTGCAAGAATTTTTTGTCTTTCAAGATTTTTTTCATAAACATTCGTCTGGATAACTAGCAAAAATGCTACAAAAAAAAACATTACAGATCCGAAAAGTATCAAAAATTCCATTGCTCCCTGTGCTTTAGTATCCATTTTACTCTTTTGTCTAATTTAATAAAAGAATATAGATATTTAAGCCTTCTTCAAATAAGAAATAGTAAAAAATCAACTTATTAAAACATAATCTTGTTTGGCTTCAAGAGTCAGAGATTTAATTCCCTCTGAGGAAGAAACATTTCCCTGGAGAGGTACTCTGCTTCTAAAAGATCTAACGTCTTTTTCTAAATAGACGACAATTTCTTCATTATCGATGACTATTTTATTAACCCCGCTTGGAAGGTACAAACTAACAGATGCCTTGCTGGGTTCTCCAGCAAAAAATACTGACTCTGCTGAATTAGTCAGCTGATTTGCGAAACTTTCAATTTGATTCATTCTTATCTTACTTTTAGCAACTTCAGAATAAAAATAAGATAAGGTAAGTATAGAAAGAACAGCAAAAGTGATAAAACCAACAACAATCATATATTCTATACCTGCTTGCGAGCGTTTGCACGAGCAAAAATGTTTTAGGTAATTCGTAGTGCAGGCGCGAGTAGAGTGTTTTTTCATCTTTTTTACCATTAGTAAGATTTATATAATATTCTAAATTTAAAATTAAAAGGAGTATATAAAAGTTTTCAAATGAGGAAGATAATAACAATATTTTTAACAGTCTTTGTGATATCTTTTTCAATTGTAAATTTATATTTATACTATAATCAAAGTGAAATTTCCTACTCTTACCTTTCTGGAAAAATTATAAAAGAGATTCCCCGCCTTCCCCTGGATATAAACATTTCTTTGATAGCATTTATAATTCAATGGGTTCTCTTAATTTTAATAATATTATTTGCTTACACAAGATATTTAAAAAATAGAAGAGAGGCAAAAGTGCATTTAACCATTCAGGAAATAAAAAAGAGAAAATCCAAAACAGAGACGGATTTAGATGTCGTTTATAGAATACTAAAGGAAAAGAAAAGGCTTCCAATAAATCTGATATCTAAAAGTTTTAATATCGACAAGGAGAAAGCAGTAGAATGGGCTAAGATTCTGGAAAATTCCGGACTGGCTATATTAGAATATCCAGCTTTTGGTGAACCAGAAGTTAGAATAAATGAAAAAGAGGATGAAAATGAAGAAATTAATGAAAAAGAAGTTAAGAAAAAAGAACAAGAAAAAAGAGATCATAAAGCAAAAAAGGGATAAAAAACCAACGAGAATAAAAAAACCCGAATCAAAAATATCTAAAGATAGTAACAAAGAGAATAGGGGGGTTATTGAAAACTATCAATTAAATATAGACCAGGCTAAAGTAAATATTTCTATAGAAAAAAGAGAAAAAGGATACTTCTACAATCTTTATATACCCCAGATTGATATAGGAACCTCTGCACTTTTAGATGACATCAGAAAAGAGCTGGTTTCAATTACAAGCGTGGCTGCTGGGGAGATTATTGATGAAAAATCGATTAAGAAAGTAAAGGTAAGATTTATGGGGGATGCAAGTAGATTATTGAAGGAGAAAGTTCCAGACATTCAAAAAGAAACAGAAGAATTATTAATAGGTGTTTTAATGCAGGATATGCTTGGGTTAGGGAAAATAGAATTCTTGATCAATGACCCTGAATTAGAAGAGATTGTCATTATTTCCAGTAGAGAGCCTGTAAGAGCATATCACAAAAAATATGGCTGGCTGAATACCAATATAGAACTAAAATCAGAAGAGGAGATAAACAATTATGCCAATATAATTGCCAGGAGAGTTGGGAGACAGATTAGTGTTTTAACTCCCCTATTAGATGCACATATAGTTACTGGAGACAGAGCAAATGCAGTTCTTTATCCTATAGCAACAAAAGGAAATACAATAACAATAAGAAAATTTGCAAGAGATCCATGGACGATTATTGATTTGATAAATAGCAAAACAGTCAATATGGATATTTCTACAATTTTATGGCTTGCGATAGAGTATGAGATGAATATTTTAATTTCAGGAGGAACAGCTTCTGGAAAAACAGTTTTTCTTAATGCATGCATGCCTTTTATTCCACCAAATCACAGGATAATCAGTATGGAGGATACCAGAGAATTAATGTTGCCAGAATTTCTTTATTGGTGTCCTTTAGTAACACGTTCACCTAATCCAGAAGGAAAGGGAGAGGTTTCTATGCTTGATTTGCTTGTAAATTCTCTGAGAATGAGGCCAGATAGGATTGTATTGGGAGAAATAAGGCGACAGAGAGAGGCAGAGGTTTTGTTTGAAGCTATGCACACAGGACATAGTGTATATGCAACAGTACATGCAGATACTGCAAATGAAACAATAAGAAGATTAATTAATCCTCCAATAAATGTTCCTCCAACCATGTTGAACAATGTTAATTTAAATGTTGTAATGTTCAGAGACAGAAAAAGGGGTATAAGAAGAGTTTACCAACTTGCAGAATTTATTCCTGGAAAAGAGGTAATAACCGCCAACATTTTAAGAAGGTGGGTTCCAGAGAAAGATGATATTATCGTCCACAACGAGAGTATGATATTTTTTGATGAGATAAGCAGGCATACAGGGATGTCGCAGGCAGAAATTAACAAAGATTTAAAGGAAAAAAAAGAAATTTTGGAGTGGATGATAAGGAACAAGATAAGAGATTTAAACTCAATTGGAAAAGTTATGAACCTGTATTATACTGATTCTGAACAACTTAGAGAGATAATCAGAAAAAACCAAACAGAAAAAATTTCAATGAAAAAAGAAGAGATAGAAAAAGAAATTGAAATAACCGCAAAAAAAGTAGAAGAGAAGAGATCTATAAAAGAGAAATAATCAATTCAAATGGAATTTAAAATACCCATTACCTTTTCAAATTTGGAAATACTCAAGGGAAGAAGCAAATATTTCAAAAAATTTGGCAATAATAAAGAAACAAATTTAAGCAGGTATCTGCAGAATTCCGGAGAAAAGATAGATAAACAAGGTTATCTCGCTATTTGCTATAGAAATTTTTTTCTAAATTTTTTAATATTGTCTGTTATTTCCACATCTATATTAGGTCTTGCAGGGCCCAATATAAGGTTTTTTTATTTTTACGGGTTGATTTTTGCGTTAATAACAGCATTATTTATTTTTTTCAACCAATATAACTATCCAAAAATTTTTTCTCTAAATAAAACAAGGGATATAGAAAAAAACCTAATTTCCGCATTGCAGGATATACTTGTTCAATTGAATTCAGGGGTTCCTCTTTTTATGATAATGATTAATATCGGAAATTCCAAATATAGTGGAGTTAGCGGGGAGTTTAAGAAAATAGTCGGAGAGATAAACTCAGGAGTGTCTCAGATAGAGGCTCTTGAAAAATACGGCAAGCTAAACACCTCTCAATATTTTAAAAGGGTATTATGGCAGATTAGCAATGGTATGAGGGCAGGAAGCGATATAAGCATAGTAATAAAAGAAGAGATTAGAAATCTAAGCGAAGAACAAGCAATTCAAATTCAGAGTTATGGAAGCAAATTAAATCCGTTAATTATGTTCTATATGATTATTGCAGTAATTCTTCCATCACTAGGCATTACTTTTGTCATAATAATATCCTCAATGCTGAATATTTCCGGAAATACCATTAAATTATTTTTAGGTACAATCCTTTTTTTAATAGTTTTTATTCAGATAATGTTTTTAGGATTAATTAAATCAAGGAGGCCAAGTTTATTATAAATCTAAAATGAATCTCTTAAAATTTTATCCTAAGAGTATAAAGGAGGACTATGTAAGAAATATTCTGAATTCCGGAGAGGAGTTGTCTCCAGAAAAATATCACAATAAAGTTATATTAATTTCTTTTATAATCTCCACTATATCTACTCTTGTTTTTTATATGTTAAGCATAAGTCTTGCCTACAGTTTTTTGGTGTTTATTGTAATGAATTTATTCTTCTTTTTCAAGAAGAGTCTGGATGCAAGCTCAAGGATTAAAAAAATGGAACTGATTTTTCCAGACGTTATTTCTCTGATGGCTAGTAATTTAAGATCAGGAATTACTGTAGATAGATCTTTTCTTTTATCTTCGCGTCCAGAGTTTGCTCCACTTGATGGGGAAATTCTAAAAACCGGGAGAGAAGTAGCAACTGGGCAGGGTATAGATGTAGCTTTAAAAAATATGGCTATAAGGATAGACTCTGAAAAGATTTCAAAAGTAATTATGTTAATTGTTTCAGGAATAAAATCAGGAGGAAATATATCAGACTTGTTAGAGCAGACTTCAAGCAATATGAAAGAAAAAGAGTTTTTAGAAAAAAGGGCTGCGTCAAATATAATTATGTATGTGGTGTTTATATTGTTTGCAGTTGGAATTGGAGCACCTTTGCTGTTTTCATTAAGTTCAGTTTTAGTAGAGATAATTTTAAAACTCTCTTCAATAATTCCTGATACCGGCTCTGCACAGATAGACCTCCCATTCACGTTCAAGAGTATAGCCCTATCTCCAAGATTTGTAATTTATTTTGCAGTTATATTCCTGATAATAACAGACCTAATTTCTAGTTTAATAATAGGGATGGTAAATAAAGGAGAGGGAAAAACAGGATTGAGATTTTTCATCCCCTTAGTTGCATTCAGTTTAACAATCTTTTTTATATTAAGAATGATTTTAACTAAATTCTTAACAGGTGTTTTTTCCATAGTTGGTTAGGAATCTTTAAAAACATCTTAATACTTATTTAAACATGAAGAAAAAAAATAGAGCAACACTAAAAAAAATTAAGAAGAAGATAACAAAAAAGAAAAAGATTAAAAAATTAATATCTAAAAGAAAATCTACAAAAAAAATCAAGAAAAAGATTAGTTCAGAAAAAATTAAGAAAAAAACCAGAAATAAAAAAATTCCAACAGGAATTCCGGGCCTGGATAAATTAATCTCCAATGGTTTTGAGGATGGTTCTATAAATCTTGTAGTTGGTGGAGAGGGAAGCGGTAAAACAATCCTTGCTATGCAGTTCTTGATGGAAGGCATTAGAATGGGAGAAAATATACTTTACATCACCTTTGAAGAGTCAAGAAAGGAATTTTTTGAAAATATGTCTAAATTCGGATGGAATCTTGAAAAATTAGAAAAAGAGGAAAAATTTATTTTCTTAGAATATTCTCCTGAAAAAGTAAAAATGATGCTCGATGAGGGCGGAGGAGCACTTGAAAGCACAGTATATAATAAAAAAATTAAGCGAATGGTCATAGACAGCATAAGCAGTTTTTCTCTGCTTTTTGAAGAAGAGCAAGAGAAAAGACACTATATTTTAGCATTATTTGACATTATAAGAAAATGGGATTGCACAACACTCTTAACTCTGCAAAAAGACCCTCTGGAGAGAGATGAAGAAAATGCTTATTCGGTTGAATACCATGCAGACAGTTTAATCCTACTCTATTTTGTAAAAATTAAAAATGAGAGAAAAAGATTTATTGAAGTTGTAAAAATGCGTGGAACAAAACATTCCAGAGATACTTATGCATTTGAGATAGAAAAAAAAGGAATCAAAGTCAGAAAAAAAACAAAATTGAAAATATAATTATAAAATAAAATCAGTCTTTCAGACTGATATATGGCCCATAGCAACTCGCGACCTCACTCAACTCGCGGACTCACTCACACAAATTATTGAGGCTATTCTCGTGAATCAC
>ERZ1292623.1734-Hain-H51-01um-R1-1734-length-20474-cov-12_pt1 | contig 20474 bp, 30 predicted proteins | sample MGYA00564398_ERZ1292623 | MGnify/ENA primary metagenome ERZ1292623 (study PRJEB36523, sample SAMEA6512633) | groundwater metagenome | collected 2019-01-07 | study: AquaDiva: Metagenomics assemblies of 32 groundwater samples | reverse complement strand
CATTCCGGCACCGGACACTGAGTTTCAGGATATTCTAATTTACCGTCAGAGCATACACTCACTACAATCTTTTCTCCTGTAGTGCAGCTTTTTGTGACTTCCTCTCCTTCGTTGCATTCCTGGGTTACACATTTGCTGTTTGAACATATCAGTGCAGGCCCTTTATCTGCACCGGAGATCTGACCGCCCACTTTTTCGTAACATTGATAGGTTGAGTTGCAGCTGAATGTCACATTGGTCTGCGGATCAATAAGATTGATTGCTGCAAATGTTGTACCAAAAATCCCGAACTGATATATCACAATAACAAGCAATCCTGCAACAATCAGGTTCAATGGTGTGAATAGTTTTGTTTTTGACATTTTTATATTGGCTCTTTTATTTCTTTTGTTGTAATATCACATTCTTTTAATTTATTAAGAATTAATTCGTGAGTTATTTCTTCATCATATTTAACATCAATTAATATAATTCCTTTTTCTTTGCATAGTTCTCTTTTTCGTTTATCTCTCCATTGTAATGCTTCAAATTCTTCAAGTGTCTTTAATGGCCATGGATTATCAATATTAAAGAGGTAGTGATATTGCCCCATATATTCAAAAGCTAATTTTAGGGAAGGGAGATAAACATCTAACTCTAATCCTCCTAAAGTGAGGCGGTCATTTCTTATTGGCTTGTCATCAGGGAATAGATTTGTAACAATATAATACAATTTGGCTTCATTGATTCCTTTAATCCTTGTGTTACCTCCTTTGAATTTTATGCCGGCTTTTTCTAGTGGTTCTATTCTTTCAGCCATTCTTTTCCTGGCTAATTCCCTACTATATGTTCTCTGTCTATCTATATTTTTATAATACCATTTCATCCAATACCCTTTTCTTTTGTTGTTATCATATCTTATCCTACATGATGGGGAACAATATTTTTTAATGCCGCCAATATTCGGACCATAATTCTGAGAAAAGCTGATTCCGCACTGTAAGCATTTTCTATTTGAGTATAATTCCATATGTTGTTTTTTAGGACCCCATCGTTGGTAGTATATATTATGTTTGTTGGAACAAAATTTGATTGTTGACCATGTTTGTTGATTGTTCTCTGTTTTTCTGATAATGTTATTACAATATAAGCAATTCTTTTCTTCTGGAACAAATTTAAATGGGATATAATTTTTTTTAAAATTTGTTGCTGCTTTACATTTTTTAGAACAGTATATATGGCTTGGTCTATTAAAATTGAATTCTCGTTCACAATGTATACATTTTTTTGTTTTCATTTTACATACCAAAAGGTGTCCATCCAAGCCTTACACCGACGGCAATTGAGTTGCTGATTATGTGAAAAAGTATACTTTCCCGGGTCTGCCCAAAGATGGATACTACAATCATGCTAAATCCGGCAAAGAGCAAAGTGACAAACAATCCCGTTGAATCCGTTAATCCACGCGCCTGAAAATGATATGCTGTAAACATAATTGAGATGAAGAGGATAAGCATCCAGTAGTAAGGGCTTCTGATCCTGAAATCTGTCGGTAAAGGTCCGACTCTCATAAAATTCCCAAGATAATTTCCCAGCCCTTCATATAATACACCAAAGAAGAATACCGTCTCAATGATTGGGATAACAACCGCCCATGCCAAAAAGGTTAAGAACTTGTTGCCGGCTAATACCGGAGTCTGCGCTGATAACAGATCTATTATTGAAAAAGCAGTCTGGCCTCCTTCCAATGAGAATAATGTAGATAGTGTGGTAGAAGACAATAAAAAGACGGCATATATTGCAACTGCCCAAATCAGCGACTTAAATTTGCCCGATGCCTGCTTTTCTACCGGAATTGTTATTTTGTCATCAAAAGAGAACCATATAAAATATGCTGTAAGCATTAATAGATATATCATTGCAACCTGCTGATCAAAGACAAGCAATAGGAACAATAAGAATAAGCTTAAGGACAGGGCAATCGTCCTTGAGGTTATAAGCGACCCTCCTGATCTTTTGAATCTTAAGTTTGGCAATGGCATTTTTGGATATCCCCTTGGAATGTTGATTAGGCTGATTGTGAATTAAGAGTATATTTCAGAATGTTATATCTACATAAGGCGGGCTCATAGCCCTTTTCAAAAAAATAAAAAAGGGAAGAAAAAATAAATTTCTTCCACTAACTAAAAAGTTGGTTTACCTTAGCTATGCTGGAATCCTTCTATTTGCTGAACATTGGTTCCGAGGTTGTTATTTGTCTCGTCCTCTGGAGCAAATATCGTTTCCAAGGTATCTGCATGCAAGTCAAGGTCTGTGTCTACAACAACAATAGTTAAGTTACCATCTGTTACTCCTGGATCTGAATATGCGGAAGCTGTATCTATCAGTATACTTCCTTCATACTTTCCATCAACAATTAGGTCACTTACCTTTGTGCCATCTACAAGATCTGCGCTGTTCTGGATAACCGGCGTATACCAGCAACTTGATTCATTGCTTGAACCAGTTGAAATCTGTGTTGGTATTGGTGCCGATGTTGCTCCATCCACTTTAATGTCGTCATACTGGCTCTTGTTATAGCTGAAGCAGACTACATTACCCTTTCCAGGATGTACTGGGTTGCCAAAGCTCTGCTTTGAACTTACAGTCATCTTAAAAGGCAGTGTATATATATTGCTTGCGGATAGATCCTGTGTATCGGTCTCTCCTGATGCCTGCTGTATTGTCTCGCCATCTTCGGAGAATATGGTAAATGTCACCGAAGTGTCATATGTAGCTAGACCTGCTGCAACATTCAGGGTACCTTCGCAAGGAACTTCGCCATTCTTCTCTACTGAATAGTGGCTTGTGCTGTTCTCTCCCAGAATTATTCTGTATTTCTGCTTTGGAGAAACAGTTAAAGTTCCGCTTTCTGCTAGATATCCTTTGTCCACACCATCTATAAAGACTCTGTGTGAGCCATTTGTTATCTCAGTGCCCTTTGCAAATAGATCCCATGAATCTACTGCCATTGTAACCTTCGCTGAAGGATCACAAATCGTGATAACTCCTCCTGTTCCGGTACCTGTACCACCTGTAACTACAGTTGTTCCGGTTCCTGCAGCAGCTCCTCCTCCGAGGTTGCCGAAGATTCCGTTAACAAATGTCTGAACTTGTGGCACAAAGGCGTATACTAATAGGGCAACTACTAGAATTGTCCATCCCTTTGGTTTATCCATTTTGTTTGTCCTCGATTTTAATATGTGTTGTGGTCAACCTTGTTTTGAACCATCTCTCAATAGCAGAACTAAAACTCACATTAAAATTAACCAGGACATTAAATGTATAGACTAAAACTAAAAGGGTGTGCTTCGAGATTGAGGACGCACTTGCGTGCGTTTTGCTCCGATTCCAAAGTCTCAATCCATGTAATGGTAAGCAAGCTACCATCACAGGATATAAGAAAAGAGCGATATATATAAATGTTATCATTTTCAAGTAATAAATAGTAGGAAAATATCTTTAAAAACATTTATATATAAGGAGATATTATCAAATACTATAAAATACAGGATTTATGGAGGTAATAATAAGTAGTAATAGTAAAAATATCACAATATGATAAAAGCATGGCTGATACAAAACGATAACTAGCAATGACAGATACGATTAATACAAGAGGTGGCATAAAAACCTTGAAAGGGAGAGAATGGTTAACAATAGAAGAAGAAAGATTAAGATTAAATGCTCCAATAAAAACCATGAAAGAATTAATAATATTATTTCCCGAAAGAACACGAAGATCCATTCAATGGAAAATTGAAAGGTTAGGCATTGATCGAAAAAAATTTGTTAAGTTATCAAGAAATGATTTGTGGACGGAGAATGATTATAAAATATTAAGAAGATTTGGCGGGATATATAACAAAAAGCAATTAATGGAGTTATTCAAAAACAGAACATGGGAAGGTATACAAAATAAAATAAATGAGTTAAAAATTGATCGTAGAAAATTTAAAGGTGAATGTACACAATTTTTAATACCACAACCATCTAAAGATTTTTCATGGTGGTTGGGAGCACTTGCGGGGGATGGAACTATTTCTGGTAATAATGTGCGACTTCAAGTCATAGATGCAGATTTTGCAAAAGAATTTGAGTCTATTGGGAGAGATATATATAATATAACTCCAAGATTTTATTTCCGGCATAGGCAGCATAGGCAAAATGCGAGAGGTATATATGATGCATGCTTTTGTTCTAAGGGGATGTCACAATACTTGGGAGATTGGTCTGAATTAAATTGGCCCATGACACTAAAGAATAAGTTTGGATGGATATTAAAAGAGGAACAATATATTTCTGCTTTTTTATCGGGTTATACTGATGCAGAAGGGTATATAGAATACCATAAAAAACATTCATTAAGAGTGAATATAGCCGCACAACCTAAACACATAAAGAAGATGTTACATCAGTTATGTGATACTATAAAAATTAAAAATGTTATATCTCAAAATGGAATAAGGATTGGAGGCATAAATAATCTAAAAAGATTTGCACAATTAATAAGATTATCCATTAAGAGGAAACAAGATAAATTAGATTTGATTAAATCTATTAAGATTAAACATGAAGATGGCTACAAAAAAGCTCAGAAATTAAAAAAAGAGGGACAAAAATATAAGGAGATTTCCGTTACACTAGGTATACCTTATCAAACAGTATATTCCTGGTTTTATAAAGGATATAAACCGAAGAAATTAGAATATCCGGACTGACTATGAACCGAAAGAATGGATGGAAGATGAAGAAATTAAATTGTTAAAAAATGTGCCTATCAAAAGAAAAATGATAAAGATTAAGAATTTTGTTCAGCCGTCCCCTTCAACAGATTTTGCATGGTGGCTTGGTGCTTTAGCCGGAGATGGGCATGTTGCGTTTGATAGAGTAACATTGAAAGTTATAGATAAGGATTTTGCAAACAATTTTATGAAGATAGGGGAAGATATATTCAAAATTAAATCTAAGCTTAAAGAATATCTTCGCCAAGATCCTTTAATAAAAAGAAAACTTCAGTATATCATAATTTTTTATTCACAAAGATTATCCCAATATTTGGGTGATTGGTCATGGCTGAATTGGAACAAAACAATGGAGAATAAATTTTCCTGGATTTTAGGCGATCAAGATTATACCTCCTCTTTTTTATCAGGATACTTTGATGCTGAAGGATCAGTTGTTTGCAAATACTATAAAAAACAACATAGATTTTTGGCAAAATATGCAGCACAACCGGAACATATTAAGAGATGCTTAAGCAACATGTTGGATAAGATCAAAATAAAGCATTCTGTCTATTCAGAGGGAATCCAGATCTGCGGATTACAAAACTTGAAGAGATTTGCTGCACTAATAAAATCATCAATTAGTAGAAAACAAGAAAGGTTAAATGCTATCAAAAATATAAAAGTAAGATATGAAGAGGAGTATAAAATTGCGCAAGATTTAAGGATACAAAATTTAAAGATTAATCAAATATCAAAACTTCTGGATGTACCATTATCGACAATTGAAGGTTGGTTTTACAAAAAACATAAACCACATCAAATTATAAGGGGGCAACTACTGAATGAATGATATAAATTTAAGAGAGCCGGAAAAGGAAGAGAATATTCCTGTAAGAGAGAGAGTAAGGGAAGCCAAGAAAATATTTACTGTCCAGATAAGAAAGAATAAACAATCAAGATATATCACACTTCCAAAATTTTTGGTGGATAAATATGACATGGATGAAGGGGACCAGATAGAGCTCGCATTTTTAGGATTTGATTTTAAGATGCAAAGAGAGGAAGATAAGAAGAAAGGGAAGCAGAAAATAACAATGGTGAACTAAAATGCCGGAACTAAATTTAAGCACGGAAAATGTAGTCACTAAAAACATTCTGAATCCTGTCAGATTGGAGGGGCAGACAGAACAATATATTGATCTTGATAAATATCCATGGCCGCTTTCTTCTGATCATTTTGACAAGGTTATAGCTGAGAATCTGCTGCAGAGAATAAACGATGTTTTAAGTATAATGGGAGAAATTTATAGGGTATCCAAACAGGGGGCTAAGATATATATTGTTGTCCCTTGGTATTCTTCCAGCTCCGCGGCAACGGATTACAGGAATGTTCATCTGTTTAATTTTACAACATTTGATTTTCTGCTGAATGAGCTTGAAAAAGAAGGGAAAAAGTTTAAACTGATTAAAATTGAGGCAATTCCCCATAAAGAATTTAAGTGGATTCCTAATTTTAAGATACCTTTTTTAACACGCAGGTCCAGGGATATATTATCCACATTTATAGGTGAGATAAATCAATATGTTTATGCAGAACTAGAAACACAAAAATAGGTCAAAGCACCTGAAACAAAAACATTTATATATGGGTTATGTATTATATATGTATATGAGAAACACAAAAAAGATTAAGGTCACATTGAGCCTGAGAAAAGAATTATGGGAGAAATATCAGCAATATTGCAGAGAAAATGATCTGGTGCCGAGCTATGAAATCCAGATGTTTATCAGAAAATCAATCAAAAGATTACCCAAAGAATAGGTGGTCAAAATTTTTCAGGAACATAAAATATGCAAATTTTGCAATAATAAATTCTACAGAAATGATAACCTGATAAATTTTGGAAAGATGACAGTATGCATGGAAATAGGATGCAGAAAAATGTTGGAGAGGGAACAAAGGAAAAATTTGTATAGGAAGAGGAATAATTTGGAAGATTCCAAGATTTGTAAATATTGTGGTTCTCAGTTTTATAGAAAACATTTCCTTAGGCATTTTAACAGGATGATAAGTTGTGGCAAGAGGGAATGTAAATTAAAGCAGAGGATTAGGGAAGGGCTATTGAGAAGGTTGCAAAAAAGAGCAGAGGATTTAATGGATTTTAAGTATTGTAAATTCTGCAATAAAAAATTCTATAGAAAAGAACATATAGTTACTTTTAATATTATGGAACATACATGTGGAAGTAAGGAATGCCAGGAAAAAAGACAGAGTGAACAGAGGATGCTTATCATTGAGAAAATAAGGGAACAAAAGATTAAGAATCATAAAATAAAGTTTTTAAAGGAATTAAAGATGAAAGAAAAATCTTTAGAGGATACAAAGAATTGTGAGATATGTAATAAAAAATTTAATAGAAAAAATAATATGCGTCATTTTGATAAAATGAATACATGTGGAAATAAATTATGTATTTATAAAAGATTAAAGAAAAGGCTAGGCATTGGAAATAAAAGATTTGTAAGAGAATCACTGATTAAGAGTAAGTTAGATTGGATTTTGGGAAGAGAAGGTAAACGAATTATGTTTAAATGGTTAAAAAGTCCGAAAGGAACTGCCCTACGCCTGGATCATGTTTATGAAGATATAAAACTAGCTATTGAATGTGACGGGGAACAGCATATTGATCAAGATCATTTCTTTAACATTCATAGAAGTGGGGAATTTGAATATAGAAAACGATGCGATAAGATAAAAGAAGATAACCTCAAGGAAAATGGATGGAGGCTATTAAGGATTGGGTATAACACAAAAGAAGCTAAATCATACAAACAATTCAACCAAAAATTTAGCATTTCTTATTTAATCACACAATTAGAAAATGCCGGCCTTGGGCAATATGTAGCTAACAGGCAGGAAAGTTTACAAATAAATGAACGGAGGCAATAAAATGAAGGAACCAATAACCCAGGAGCAGTTTTATGAAGATATGGGGAGGGAAGTGGAAAGGCTTGTCAACTGGTTCAAACAGACTGAATCACCGACAGATGCATGCAAGGATTTTATTTATGAGATTGTGACGCAACTGGGAGAAAGTCATTTCACAACAGTAGGAATCCTGACAGAGTTGCTACTGCAGTGGAGAGACACGAGCAATAAAGTTCTCAGGGAAGAGATGGAAGAAGATGAGGGAAATGATAGAGATATACTTTGACGGACTATGTGAACCTGCTTACAAAGGAGGTCCCAGAAATCCTGGAGGAGTTGCTACTTATGGGTATATTATCAAAAAAGATGATGAGGTAATAAGACAGGAACAAAAAGTTATTGGAGAAGGTAGAGGTATGACAAATAATGTTGCAGAATATTCTGCATTATTACATGCTTTAGAATATATTGGTTCAGAAAAGAATGTGATTATCAAGGGAGATAGTATGTTGGTCATACAACAATTAAGTGGCAATTGGGAGATAAGAAGCGAGACATCAAGGAAGTTTATTCCGCTTATTGAAGAAAGAGTGAAAACAAAGAAGGTAAAATATCAATGGATTCCCAGAGAACAAAATAATGTTGCAGATAGCTTAAGCAGAATCGCTTATGAGAATTATCTAAAGAAAAGAGATGGAGAATATCAAACAACACCAGAAAGCTGCACTTGCCCTGATTTTATATTTAGAAAATCGAAGATTGGTGGAAAATGCAAACATATCCTAAAACTATAACTAAACAATACTTAGCCAAAAATGTGTATGAAAGCGCCGTGGAAAGAATTGAATCCATATTCAATGAATTTGAAAATGTTTATTTCTCATTTTCAGCAGGCAAAGATTCCGGCGTGATGGTGCAGATAGCATTGGATATAGCCAAAAAGAAAAACAGGCTGCCGCTCAATATCTTATTCATTGACCTGGAGGCGCAGTATAAGGCAACAATTGACCATGCCGCTGAAATATTATTAAGGGATGATGTCAGCGCTTACTGGATATGCCTGCCGATGAATCTCAGGAATGCTGTCAGCGCCTTCCAGCCTCAGTGGATATGCTGGGACCCTAAAGAAAAGGATAAATGGGTAAGGGAAATGCCTTCCCATGATTGTGTTGTAAGTGATGAAAAATACTTCCCTTTTTTCAGGCTTGGCATGGAGTTTGAAGAATTCATTGTAGACTTTGCCAAATGGTTTAGGCACAAAAATGGCGACAAAAAAACAGCATGCCTGGTTGCCATAAGGACGGATGAAAGCCTGAACAGGTTTAGGACAATCAAAAGCATGAAGAAAACCAGATACAAAAATCTTGGGCATTCCACAAAGCTTGATGAAGGAATATACAATTTTTATCCTGTGTATGACTGGAAAACTGAGGATGTATGGACTGCAATTGGAAAATTTAATTGGTCATATAACAAGATATATGACTTTATGTATATGCAGGGCAAATCAATCCATGAATCGAGGATATGCCAGCCGTATGGAGATGACCAAAGAAAGGGGCTTGATCTTTTCAGGAAATGCGAGCCTGAAACATGGGCAAAGGTTGTCAATAGGGTAAGCGGCTCTAATTTTGGAAATATTTACTGCAGAAGCTTCCTGCTTGGAAACCGAAAAATAATTTTGCCTGAGGGGCATACATGGAAAAGCTATGCTAAATTCCTATTGGAAACGATGCCTAAATATGAAGCGGAATGGTACAAAAGAAAGTTTAAAGTGTTTTTTGATTGGTGGGAAAAGCACGGCTATCCAATTGATAAGATTCCGGATAAGGCTGATCCGAAGCTTGAAGCCAATAAGGACCTGCCTTCATGGAGAAGGATAGCAAAATGCATAATGAAAAATGACAAATTGTGCAAGAGCCTTTCATTCGGCCAGACAAAATACCAGTATAATAAGTATATGGCACTGAGGGAAATCTATGGTGAGTGATATTCTAAATAATATAAAAAGAGAACTGGAAAAATTAAGGGAGATGGATATAGATAAAAAGGTAGATGCACTTAACCAGATAAGGGATGCTATAAAAGAAGTAAGCCCCTTTAATGAGCCGGTGGATATTATCAAATGGGTCAAGTCCGAGAAAGTGGTGGCAAATGTTTACAATCCAAATGTTGTTGCTCCACCGGAAATGGAGCTGCTGGAACTGTCTATCAAGCAGGATGGATATACACAGCCTATTGTCACATTTAAGGAAGATGATCATTATACAGTAGTGGATGGATTTCATAGGACAAGAGTTGGAAAGGAGTCAAAAGAAATAAACGATCGTGTATCTGATTATTTGCCTGTTGTTGTTATTGACAAGCCACTAAAGGAGAGGATGGCATCAACTATCAGGCACAATAGGGCGAGGGGAACCCATGCAATACAGCCGATGAGCAAGATAGTTGAGGAACTTTATTTTATGGGGTGGAGCGATAAAAAGATAGCTGAACAGCTTGGCATGGAAAAAGATGAGATATTGAGGCTAAAGCAGTTTACCGGCCTGGGAAATCTGTTTAAAAACAGAGAATTTTCAAAATCATGGATATAGAAAAAATAAAAAAATAAAGTTGTAGTCACTAAACCTAAATCACTTCTTCAGCGGCCTGTTCTCCATCTTCGGCCGGCTCATTCTTGTCGGAATGCCTCTCCTTAAGGAGGAGATATTTATAGGCCTCTTCAAGAACTATCATTCCTTTAGGTAAGTCATTTACTCTAAGAGAATTGGTGCTTTTCCATTCTCCGCTCTTGTCCTTATATCTCCTGTCGAATGAAATGGTTTTATAAACTGTTTCATTCCCAAATTGGTCTGTGCCCTTATTCTGCCAGACCGTGGCGCTGATTGCGCCGGCTACAAATTTCTTTTCTGGTATGTTTTTTTCCATTTTACTCCTCCATTTGCTTTCGCGTTTTGTTTCAGGTTGGGTATTGGATACCCAAAAATAAAAGGGTGAGGTAGTATATATATCTTGCGGAGGTGTTTGGCCAGTGGTTAGTCCTCTGGAAAATGCATATCAGCATCGTGGTATTTATTCTTTAGCTGTTGATAGATATCTTCTTTTGGTCCCTTTTTCCTTGAAATCACATTAGTATTTTCATCATAAGATTCATACGTAATGAATTTGTGATTGCATTCATTGCATTGCCTTCTTCTTTTTATTGATTCGCCGTCGTTGAACGACCTGCTGTCTACAACTTCTGTTTTTTGGTATTTGCAGTTGGGACATTTCATTGTATAGTTTCATATTCGTAATCCTCAAGGGCATTCTGTGATGTATATTCCTGTTCATTGAAAGATTTTCCGCATTCCTCACATGCATAAATTTTTTCTTTTTTGTTAAGTAATACACAAAATTTTATGCACTGTGGGCACTTAAACCATTTTTTATAGATAGGTATTTTCTCCGGAAAAAAGAAATGAGTGTATACTATATCATTCTCCACTAATCCTTTCTTTGGATGGATCTGCTCCCATATTTCAACAAATTCCATTGGTGATTTTGCACCCTCAACATACCACAAGAAATCCCTGACAAACCATAAGGGCAGTTTTAATACTTCTTTTAGGATATACTTTTTATTTTTAACTATAAAATAATCTCCTTTTTCCCCATACTTTTTATTGCGACTAGTAGCTAATTTCTGCCCTGTCGCTAGTCTTTCTTCCGACCATGCGTTGAAAGGAATATTAATCCTTGCCATTTTTAAAAGTGTATCCCTCCGCAGTCAGAAATTGTTCAAGTTTTTTATAAAGTTCTGCTGCTTTTTCCCTGTAGTTAGTGCCGTTACATCTTAAAAATAATTTTATATATCCTTCATTATGTTTTAAGTATCCTCCAAATTTTCTTCCTATGGCCTTTTGCTCAATGCTTGTATAGATTTTTTGGTCTGCCATAAGCCACATCAACAGCCTTGATTAACATATTCCGTATAGCAAGAGCATTGGGTTCCCTTCCGTGCATCTCTTCTATGCTTTCATCAATTAAAGAGATAATTCTGCGGACTTCCTGCAGAAGTTTTTTCCCTTTTTGAGAATCACTCATCGCTGACATCTTTTAACCCCCGTGTCTCGACATAAAATGCCGTTTCGCCTACTGGATGGGAAGGGCTGTCAATTATCTTGGCAACCTTGGAATTTTTCTTGCCTTTTCTCAGGTAGATCCTGAATGTGCTTGCATGTGCAACGATGTGCCCCCCGATTGCCTGGGTTGGATCTCCAAAGAATACATCAGGCCTTGCCATCACCTGGTTGGTTACATATACTGCGAGGTTATGGACATCTGCCAGCTTAAGCAGTGCGTGCATATGCTTATTTAGCTTCTGTTGTCTGTCTGCCAGTGTGCCTCTCCCGATAAATTCTGCCCGAAAATGGGCTGTTAGGGAATCCACAACTATCAGTCTAAGATTTAATTTTTTTTCGGAAATTAATTCCTCTATCTTTTCCACCAGAAGCATCTGATGATCAGAATTAAAGGCACGTGCCACGAATATACTTTTTAGGGTTTTTTCTTCATCAAGCCCTGCTCCTTTTGCGAAGTCTCTTATTCTTTCCGGCCTGAATGTATTTTCAGTATCAATATATATAGATTTTATATCCTGCTCTCCCTCAAGCAACTGGCACCTTACTGAGAGAAGGTGGCCTAACTGGGTTTTTGATGAGCCAAATTCCCCAAAGCACTCTGTGATGCCTCCCGTCTCTATTCCTCCATCCAGGAGCTTGTCAAAATTAGGGCTTCCTGTTGTGATTTTTTTAACCCTGTTTCTTTTTTCCTGATATATATCCCCCGTCTCAAAATCCATCTTGACTGAGCCCCTGGCTGCATTGATTATTTTCTTAATCGGCGCCTGGGTCATTCCTGTCAGCTCAATAAGTTCTGATGGAGATGCAACTGCGATGCTCATCACAGTCTTGTAGCCGGCTTGCTCCAGTTTTTCAATTGTAGCTGCCCCTATTCCCGGCAAATCCTCAAGTTCACTTGTTTTTTGTTTTGTTTTCATTGTGATTAATGTCAATTAATAGAGAAACATTGTTTAGTAAAGATGGTATTCGATATAATGAAACAAATAGTATTATCAAAAAGTGAAGAAGAACTACAATTAGGCTAGTGGGAAAATTATCAATTATAACATTAAAATGGATTATACTTAATATTGTTACATAAATGGTCATAGAGATTAATAAAATATCCTTAAAAATCTCAAGACCTAGAAACTTGTTTTTGTCCATACCTTCTTTTTGAAGGCATAGCTTATATATAAACATTTTGGTTTTATATATAAATATATAGTTGTATACCTATGTTAGAGAATACAATCAAGCCAACACAAACATTTATATATAAGTATTGAGTTTTGTATATTTGCTCCGGATATATCCAAAGTCTCGTAAGTTTAGTTTTAATAGCAGAAATGCTATGTGAACTTTAGTTTGACTATGAGACATGAATACTGTTATGCAAAACAATATCTCGCAGAACGGGATATAGAACTCTACGCCGGAGATAAAAGAATTCTGGAATGGAATGGGTTGCCTAAACATAAGATATATGAATATAAAACATATATTGAGGAAGGTATTCCATTAACAGAAACAACCCAGAGAAAAATAATCAGTTCTTACAAGGAATTGGAAAGGCTTGGATTTATGATAGTCGCAAGACCTTTAGAATACCATGAAAGGTCATATAAAGGTCAGAAAGTTATTTATGAAATTGCGCCAAAAAATCCCGATATCAAAGGCGTTGGAGAGATTCCAATAAAAAATCATCTGCATTGGGTGGAATATGATGTAGAGCGCAGGATGATAAGGCTTATTGGTGCAAGCGCAGGACTCCCTACGCGCCCTTTTAGGGGGCCTTGGATAAATTTGCCGGAAAGAAAACTCCAGCCAAGAAGGGAGCAGTCCACAAGTTTTGAAAAATATCTTGATAATGACTATGTAAAAAATGCCTTAAAAGAATTCCAGCACAAATTAGCCCCAATGGAAAGAGAATCTCAGTTTAAAGAAATCCCGGAAGTTGCCTTTATGATAACAGCGAATAATGAAGTGGTCTGTTTTGAAGATGCTGAAGATCCCGCTGTAATCTGCGCCGTTGGAAGCAGAGGGTGTCTACTAAGTAATAGTAAAATTATTGCAAAAAATGGTGTATTTAAAATCTCAGATTTAAAAAATGGCCAGGAAGTTATTTCTATTAAAAAAAATAATACAAGATATAATAAAATAGAAGATGTTATTGACAATGGAGAAAAGGAAGTATATAAAGTAAAAACAAGCAGTGGCAGAGAAATTTATGCAACCAATAACCACACTTTCCTCAAATTTGAAGGGAATTTAAAAGAATGCCAATTATCAGATTTACAGGAAGGAGATATAATCCCAAGAATCATTAAAATTCCGGATTTTGAAGTAATCAATAAGGATATATACATAGATGGATGGAAGAAAATTAACCTTGATTGGAATTTTGGATTTTTAATGGGATTATATTTATCAGAAGGCCATTGTGTTAAGAGTGAGGGGACTGCAATTGGATTCACTATTGTGGATGATAGATTATCAGAAGTTCTTCTAAAAATACTAACAAATTATAATATAAAATATAGTAAAGATTATAGGAAAGGGTACGATTGTGTGTATAGAGTTGTTACCAAAGGAACGCGTAAGCTCAATGATTGGATAAGAAGGGAGTTTAGAACTGGTGCAAAAGAGAAAATTATTCCTAATTGGGTATATCTATCTCCAAGAGAATTTAAAGACGGACTATTGAGTGGATATTTTAGCGGAGATGGAAGTGTATATGTTGAACAAAAGACACAACCTAATCATTTGTATTCACGAATTGGTTTTTCCACAATAAGTAAAGATTTGGTGGAAGGCATCGGCGTATTGCTTTCTGAGTTGGGTATCAATTACACAATAAAAACAAAGGTAGAAGGCTATGATAAAAAGTATGGGAGAAATTCTCAAGAAGCCTATAATGGGAATATATCAAAATTTGATTATACTATATTTTTCCAACATATCAAATTTATAAGAGATGGTGTTGATCATAAGATCAAACAGATAATGGACTATAAAACACCAAACAAGAATAATTACAAAAGAGTTATAGATATGCTAAAAAGAGGGAGATTTTCTGATGAAGAATTGGCAAAGGGAAATGGCATAGATGGGAGGTGTATAAACAATTTTCTTAGAAAGATGATCACATTAAAGTTAGTCAAGAGAGAAAAAGATTATCATATCTATTTTGAGAAATTTAATCAATGTATTAAAGAGAATAGGATAAGATTGGTATGTGATAATAAATTGAAGGGCAAAACTGAAAGGCGAATTGTTGAATTGCTTAAACAAAATAGAAAAGAAGCAAACTCAACATTTTTTTATAATAATATAAAGTCTCATCGAAGAAATATAAGGAGAACTATTGACAACCTTAACCATAAAGGTATCATTAAAAAGTATGCCGTAAAAGTTAAAAAAGAAATGCAAAGGAATACTACTAGCAGTAGGTATGTGTATTCTATTATAGGTGACGTGGATTTATATCTTGAAAAGAGTATAGAGTTTGACAAAATTGTTTCTATTCAACCATGGAAAGTAGACCATGTTTATGACTTAAAGGTAAATATGGATCATAATTTTACATTGGCTAATGGTGTAGTTGTCCATAATTCCGGCAAAACAATGTCTATCCATACAATGGTGGATGCTATTTATCATAAGGATAAAGGCCGCATCGTTATATTTAATGACAGGCAGAGACAGTTCCTTACATGGTCGTTGCCCAGCTCCGTGGAAGGATTCAATAGGGAAAATCAGAGGCTCTGCCACACTCCCACTCCATTGCCCTGCATTTATTTGTATCCGACTGATTTTAATCTGAGAGAGATAGATTTTCAGGAAGAAGGGATAGGATTTGAAATAACACTCCCTTTTGAATCAATAATGGACAACTATAAATATTTTCTCCAGGGAAGAAAGAACTGGGAGCTTGGAGGGTCTGAAAGGTATTTCAAATTTCTTAGAGTCAGGCTAAAGAAATGCAAGACCATAGAAGAAGTGAGAACTCTCCTGCAGGAAGAATTTGAGGATAAAAAAGGGCTTAAAGGGACATGGGAGAAAATATTAAAAACTATGGAAGATCTTTATGAGATGAAATTTCTTGATATCAATACAGATGTTCCGTCCAAATGGAAAATTAGATTTAAAGGAAAGCTCGTAGGGGACTTATTTCCAGTTTCTGCAGCTTTGAGTGTTGGATTATTACCAATAGTTGAGAATGGGCATATTTATACCAAGGATTACTACCCACAATATATGAGATGGCTGCTCCAGGATCTTTATGAGAATCTGCTCAACAAAAGGCTCCCATACAAAGAAAGAACATGGGAAGTTATAGATGAGATAGGGCAGATATACAAAAAAGGAAAGAAGAGGACAGTGGCTGCAGAAGCTCTTATAGACACCATCACAGAAGGAAGAAAACCAAACCTTGGCTGTTTGTACACATTGCAAAGCTGGGCTAAAATTGATGAGGAGATCCAGTTAAACACAACAGACGTTCTTGCATTCAACACTAATCAGCCAAATGATGTGGCTGAGCTTGGCAGCGCTTTTAGTCTTGACAGGGCCGAAAAAGAGGAACTGAAAAACCTGAAGACATTTGAGTGCCTTGCAATGACAAAAAATAGATGGGTAGTATATGATATGGATGGAAACAGGTATCACACTGATGAGGTTATGAAAGGAAGGATAATCTTCCCGACAAGCCAGCATACCAAAGTTGGAGAGTAGGAGGGATCTAAATTGAAAAAATACAATTTGATAATTTTAGCAATGATGTTGTTTGCTTTTGCTTCAATAGTTAATGCTGAAAATAAGTTTATAGAGGATATCCCTATAGAGATAAGCTGGCATGTGGCCAGAAATGCCAGTGGAAGCATTGAAGGGGTTAATATAACCGTTAAGTCTTCCGATGATGACAATCATGTTTTTTCGAAGAATATAACCAATTCTAGTTCTGACTCATCCCAGACTCTGAAGATAGACATAGTAAGGAATGTGGAATGCACCGAAGCGGATATAAGCAATTTGACCAGAGCATTATTGGAGAAAGACAGAAATGTTATTTCATATTTAAATGAATCATATGGTATAGTTAGGGACTTTGCAGACTGCAAGGAAGGCAAAGGAAGAATAGCTGAAAATAATGTGCAGTTCCAGTTTGACAGGGACAAATATAAAAATGAGTCAGATTACTATAAATATCTCTATGACATCAAATCCAATGAGACTAATAAAAAAGAAAATGAATTAAACTCCTGCAGCAATAATCTGCTGACCGCAAATACGGAGAATAATAACTGCCAGAATAACCTGACACAATCCAAAAAGAAACCTGGCCAGTATGCGATTATTAGTATAATTGTAACACTGATAGCTGTGTATTTATACAACAGAAACAAAGAAGGGACTCCGCCGGAAATGCGCCAGTTCTCGCAGAAGTGATAGAAAATGCCGGCACAATTTTCTCCGAGATTTCCCTACGGAATCTCCGGGGATGGGAACATATTTCAGGTCAGAGCAAAGACAGAAAGATTTAATGAGGAAGGCATAGAAGGGTATGAGGTTGTTATGATACCGAGCGAGGAGATAATAGCAGAATATGGATTCAAAAAAGATGACTTAGATGAAAATGGATTTTTGATAAGATGGTACCCAAAAACTGCTTTCAGGATACTAAGGGATGATCCTGTAAAAGGTATGTACCTCCTCATAACCGATATAAATGGACAGGAGACTAATTTTAGCAGGTCCTCGGTCCAGTTTAGGGAAGTTATAGAATCTCAGCAGAAGCACATAAATATCCTAAAAGCCAGAAATGCTTATTTATGGAATGAATTGAAGTTAATGACGTCTCAATTAGAACAGTATATGCAAAAAACTGCAAGACTGATGAAGATAGCTAAATCATTGGATACGGGTTTGGGAGATATGGGTACTGAAGACCCAAGCACGGAAATGCCGGGGTAGGTGAATAAAAATTGAATACAGAGGAATAAAGGAAATATATGACAGGTTTGAATCGCAGATAATGAGCCTTCAGCAGCAGTTTGTAAAGTTTAATGCTGAAAGGGAAAAAAGGGAGAAAAAGATAAGAGAAGAGGCTACTGATGTAACTAATGAATATTTGCCGCTGTCAGTCCATACGATGAACTATCTTGAATGGGATACAAATACATTATTGCTTCTCATACAGATAACACAAACATATGAAAAATACCTAAAAGCGATATTTAACACCCTTAAAGAAGGCAAGGACCAGAAAGAAAAAATAATGGAGCTTACCGAGCTATTGGATCAAAAAGAAGAAGATATAGAGATGCTCCAGGAAATGATGAAGAAAAAGGAGCAGGAAGTGCGCGAACTGAATGAAGCAAAGAAGAAGCTTATGGAGATTGTGAATCGGTTAAAAACAGGAAAGGAGTATATGACTGAGGGAAGTCCTGATGGAGAAATTCAAAATGAGAGAGATCAGATAATGAATGAGATAATCCTGGAAAGGCCAAAGGTACTGCCAGTAAAAAAGGTATGTGAGATATGCGGAAAAGATATATCATTTAGGAAGACCAATGCCAAGTATTGTGTTGAGTGCTACTATTTAAGTATGAAAAAATCTGATAAAATAAGCAAGGAAAAAAGGAGAAAAAAGTATAATAAAAAAGGGGATGAAATCCCTGTTGAAGAAGATATGGAAGATGAGGAATCTAAAGAAGGATTAACAGAGGGAGAGGAAGACTTAGAAGACAACATTCCTGAAGGTAAAGATGAGGCTAATAGTGAAGATGAACTGGAGGAACAATTAAATGAAGGAAGTTGAGGCTATTCTAATACAAGAAGGAGTATATTTAAAGAATATAAATGATAGTCTAATAGAATTGAGGAATGGGCTAATAGGGGCATCATCAAGATTTTCAGAAAAAACATACTTCTTAATTTTTTTAAAAAAGAATATAGGCAGATTGATACGTCTAATCCTCAAAATAGGTTTTGGTGAGCACCCCTATAATATAGGTGTGAAACGGGGAATAAAGTTTAAGCGGGGCTATACCAGTGCTACCCAAAGGCATTGTAAAAATTATGTAGATAATATTCTTGTGAATCTTAATTTCAAAAAAATAGTGGAGGAGATCTAATTTGGCAGACGAAACAGAAAAAATAAAACCGATGATAATTGCTAACAGGCCTTTGAAGGAATACTTCTGGGCAATTGGGCTTGAACTGAGCCGGCCTTATACAAAAGAGATTGCGCTTTGGGCAACTGACAATAATATGCCTGCTGTTGAAAGGCTGATCAAGATATGGAGTAATTTTTTGGTGGAGGAAGTGAAGGGCAGCAGACAAAGAAAGCAGACAATCAATTTAAAGACTTCAAGAAAGATAATAGTGAATGAAATCATCTTAATGAAAAATCCTATCCTGGAAAAGGTGTAGATTATGCCATTATATGACAAGCAACTGAAGATAGATGAAATCCATAGGGAAGTGCAGCAGGATGTGCATGAACCCCAGAGGAATGTTATAAAAAGTATTCCGTCCAATGTTTTGTTATTTGTAGGAATAGCTGCCATTCTTGTGATATATTTTGCAGTGGCAAAAGGGTGGAACATGAACAAAACTTTTTTATTTGTGACTCTGGTGGGGGCATTGGCCATCCTTCTTTCAATGAACCAAAAGGGAAATAGATTACTGACAGAACAGGAATGCAAAGTGGAATTATACCAAAAATTAAAATTTAAGCAGAGGCACAGATTAGGCGAGCATAAAGAGCTGCCTGAGGGAACGATTGGCATTGTCCTTAAAGGGAAACTAAGATTCTTTGACGGCAAGCCGTGGAAGCGGGCATTGGGTTTTAATGTATACACGCAGGATGGTAGGGAGCATGAATATATGGCGGAGGTTAATCCTTATACCGCAGATATATTAACAATAACAGAGGGGTACTTTGATCCGAGGGATTCTGCGCCGGATTTAGTATATGTTGCGGCACCAGAATTGTTACAGCATAAAAGAGCTTCAGAATACAGCGGAAGAATGTGAAGGAGGGAAAAATGAACAAAGTATTAATTTTTATTTTGTATATGATTGTAAGGCCATGGGTAGAACTTTGGAATTTAATCAAGTCACTGTTTGAAAAAGGGGCGACATTAAACTATCCGCGGACTTGGCAATACATTTTTTTATTTTTAATGGCAGGGTCTTATCTGGCAAAAAATAAGTTTATGACAAATATTTTTGGGATTTTACTGATAATTACTATAATAAAAAATGAGTGGGACCGGGGTTTTTATATGGAACTCTACAGAAAAAAGATGGAAGCAAAGGCTATGAAAGAAAGCGAGGCGGCAAAACATGGACAAAAAACAGAATGAGATACTAAAAAAAATATGGAAAAATGCAGGATTTATAGGTTTATCTGTTATAGTAATTTATACTTTAAGCGGCGGATCATGGAACATAAAAACAGCATTTATCAATACTGACATTATAGGAAAATTTTTTTATGTTCTGTTTGGTGTGTTGATATTGTATAATTTAGCTATGATAGGAGGGGCTGTGGCACAAATTATTAAAGTTGGCAAAGAACCTCTGCAGGAAGTGTCTGGGAATGCTGCTCCTATGGTGCCTCAGCCCGTACATGCTGAACAGTCAGCATTCGCTAATTTTGGGGGTGAATTTTCTGACGATTGG
>ERZ1292623.1461-Hain-H51-01um-R1-1461-length-22740-cov-8_pt2 | contig 20490 bp, 20 predicted proteins | sample MGYA00564398_ERZ1292623 | MGnify/ENA primary metagenome ERZ1292623 (study PRJEB36523, sample SAMEA6512633) | groundwater metagenome | collected 2019-01-07 | study: AquaDiva: Metagenomics assemblies of 32 groundwater samples | reverse complement strand
ATAAATAGTGTTATAATTCAAGATGTGTTCGGGTTGCGGTAAAAAAATGATTATAAAAGATAAAAACAAATTAAAGCTAAAAACTAAAAGTAAAATTTTAGTGCTGGGATTGACGCTTGTCATACTCGCGGGGGTTTTTGGTTTGGCGGGGAGGGCGGATGCGCAAACGGAAACAAAAGGTGTATGTATAATCGTTTATTCTGATGGTGTAACAACTCGTCGAAGTAATATGACTGCAGAGGAGTGTCCGGAATCTTTGGCGCAACAAGAGGGAATAAGGAGTGTACAATTTGAACTATATTCGGCGACAAATCCAAATCCAGATCCATCTTCAACGGCTAAAGTAACTACGAGAACAGAAAATTGGAAAAAAACTGCATTTGAAAAAGACTTAGATGACAGCTGTAATATATTGTGGGCTTCAACTTGGGGTAGTTGTCTTGTACTTATTTTTTACTATACTTTTTTTCAGTTGCCTGCTTTTTTACTTACAATCTCAGCGCAATTCTTTAATGCCATGATATCTATTGGGATAGATAGTAGTAGAACAGGTTCTTCTAGTTTTATTCCATTAGCGTGGGCAATTGTCAGAGATTTCTCAAATATATTTTTCATACTTGTGCTGCTGTATGTGGCAATCCAAACAATTTTGGGCATGGGCCATGAAACAAAAAAAGTGGTAGTAAATGTAGTGATTATGGCTCTGCTGATAAATTTTTCTATGTTTTTCACTAAGGTAGTTATTGACTCTTCTAATATCTTGGCTTTAGTTTTTTACAATAAACTTGATGTAAAACCTGCAACCGGCGTCCAAAGAGAATATACATCGTCAACAGTAAATAATGAAAAGGATGTTTCTGGAGCTCTATATGAAAAATTTGATGCCACTCGAATGATAACAGGTGATTTTTTGGATAGAGCAAAAACAACAACCATTAATGGACAAACCCATAAAGAAACAAAATTGCCAGCCGCGCTACAATTTGGAATTATTCTTATTGCTGGAATGATTATGATCTACGCCGCTTATGCATTCTTTCTTGCCGGAATAAGTTTTCTGGGCAGATTAATTGAACTCTGGATTTTGATTATTTTCTCTCCTTTCGCTTTTTTGTCTTGGACAATACCGCAGCTGGCAAGTGTTAATTATTTAGGCTGGGAGGCTTGGACAAAGCGCTTGATTGCAACTTCATTTATGGCACCGATTTTCATGTTCTTTATGTTTGTGATATTCATGTTAATAAAGGCAAATCCATTTAGTGACTTCGTTGGAGGTCAAGGATTTTTTTCAAATATTTTATCCATCGCGATTCCAGCGCTAATAATTTTGGCTCTTCTCCGAAAAGCGATTAAGTACGCTGAAAAGGGGGGAGGAGAGTTTGGAGAAATGTTTATAAAAGTAGGAAAAGCGGCTCTAGCTACGACGGCGGTTGTCGGAGGCGGGTTGGCAATGGGCGGAGTGGCGGCATTGGGACAGGCAGGTTTTGGAAAGATGGCTTCTGAATATGCAAATTCGAAAGAAGGAAAAGAGAAGGCGCAAAAAAGTGGATTGACTGGACTGATTGGCAAAGCCCAATTGGGGCTGGCTAGATATGGCAAAGATGCCACCTTTGATGTCAGAAAGGGAGCCATCGGCGCAGGCTTGGGGGCGGTGGAAAGAGTGACTGGGATAAGTCTTGGCGCAACATCTAAAATATTGTCGAAGGGCGAAGGTTATGAAACGGACAGAAAGAAAAATATCGCCAAGAGAGTGGCGAGAGCAAATGAATTAAAAGTCAGCGAAGACGAACCGCTAACTCAAGACTTGCGTAAAAAAGAAATGGCTCATCAAGAAATGAAGGAAAAGAATTCGCACGCTGTTGATGAAAAAGATAGAGAGATTGAATCAAAAAAGAAATCTGAAACAGAATTAAGCCAGCTAGCAAGAAATATAGATACCACCGATTATAGAAAAGTGGAGTATAGAAAGAATGCAATAGATGTAGCTAGAAAGATGGCAGACACCACTCCTGAAGAAATAGCGGCTAAGAATTTGGCTATTAACAACGCTCAAGCAATGGATGTTACTGATGATGCTAAAGTAAAAGAAAAAGAACAAGCAACAGCCGCGGCTAAAGCAGCTTCTATTGAAGTAGCAGATTTGGTGGCGGAAAGAAGCGCAATAAAAGGCGCAAAAGTGTTTACAAGTTCAGACGGAAAAAGAATAGTTAACTATAGTAAAAATACAGATACTGGTCGTATAAGCGATAAGGGGGTAGATGCTCTCATTAAAAATGAAGAGGCTACTATAGCCGCGGCATTGGCAGACCCGAACGATGCATCTCTTAAGTCCGCTGAAACAATGGCAAGAGCTATGGCGGAAGCGGCTCGAGCGGCTAGAGCTGTTACTAAAGCCGAAGAAGCGCGAGCCAATGCTGCTAAACACCCTGGAGATGTTATGTTATCTGCTGATGCCGTGAAAACTGATACTGATGCAAAAGATGCCCTTGCAAAAGCCAAGTTGGCCGCCGCAACTGTTGCCGCACTTGGTGATGCAACGCTTACTGCCGAAGCCACATCTGCAACTGCTGATGCCACTCTTGGACTTGGTCGCTCTCAGAATGATTATGAAGACAAAATACTTCCTGAAGCTAAACATGAAATACATAAAGAGAATGTAAGAAGGATGGGGGCTTATGCCGAAAGCATGCTAAATCCGGGACCACTAGGAACATGGGGGATATTCAGAGGCGGAGGTCCATTTAATTACCAAAATATGGATTCAAGCGCAACCGCGGAAGCTGTTTATAAAATAAGAATGGGTATGGAAGCGGAAAGCGCAAAAGCCGGAAAAGGAGGCGGGGGAGATACACATGTTACCATCCACGCTCCAATTACAAGATCTGCTTCGACCACTCCAAAAGCTAGTGACTCTCACGCTCCAGCCGCTAAACATTAAAACAATTTATGACCCCAAAACTACAACAAACAATTAAAGAAGAGTTAGCGGAACTGCCAAAAGAGACACAGGAAGCTGTCGGCGTTTTGGATTGGGTGAAAATCGCGGAAGAAATTGGCAGAAAATATTTATTGGGTGAAGATGAAATAACCGATTTTCAGACGGAAACCTTGCTGGTATTGATAGGCGCCGTAGACCCCGAATTTTACGCGCTCAACATTGAAAACCACGCAGGCGCCATCAAAGACGCGGCGGAGAAAATGGCAAAAGAAGCTTTTGAAAAAATATTCTCTCCGATAGCTGGCAAAATAGAAGAAAATATCAAAAAAAATCTGACCGGCAAAAATCCGAACTGGGAGCAAACGCTCAATTTCATCCTCTCCGGAGGAAATTACGCGGCATTAATCGCGCCGACTCGCGCAAATCCGGCTCCTGTTTTCAATCAAAACGGAAGCGAGGGGAGATTTGTGAATTCACCTCACCCTGACCCTCTCCTTGTAAAGGAGAGGGGGGATAGTACGACATCTATCCCAAAAAAGATGACAGACATAAAAAGCAAGTTTACGATATAGCGGGTAAGTTATAAAGTGAAAAGTTATAAAGTTTATAAAGTATAGTAGAATGAAAAGATATGCTAAAAGAACCTATAGATTTACTGGAAATAAAAATAGAGAAAGCAAAAAGGGAACTCCCTTTGGAAACCGTCAACGCCATCAATGCGGTGGATTGGAAAGTGTCCATCTTGGGACTGCGGGAGAGAAAAGGCTACACATTTGAACAGCTGGGCGATCTTGAATTGGAAACCGAATTGGCGCTGTGCGGACTGGTGGCTCCGGAAGATTATCCAAGAGAATTGGAAAACAGAATGGGAATCAGCAGAGCGGCCACGGATGAACTGGTGAATGAAATGAATAATCTTGTTTTCAAAAAAATACGCGAGGAACTGATAAAAAATACCGAAAGAAAAAAGATATTTCAAAAAAATTCTCCTCCTGAGGAGTACCCAGCAGAGGGAGGTGGAAGTATTTCCCCCTCTCCTTTACAAGGAGAGGGTCGGGGTGAGGTGTATCCACCCCGACCCGATGTCCATCGGGTCACCCCAGAAGAGGGGAATAAAACCGATATAGATATTCTAGACAGCGCCGGCATTAAAATCATTCCCGAGAAATTGGAAATTGGGACAGGAGAGGAATCCCCAGCCAAAATTCTCCCCAACAAAGAAACAGAAGTCAAAGAAATCAATCCGCTTTTGGCGCAAAAATTGTCTTCTTCTTTCCAGGTGGGAGTGGTGAAAACGGAACATTCTTTGGATAATATAACGAAGGCAAATGCGCCGGATTCAGCCACCATAAAAACCAAGATACCAAACATAGATCCATATAGAGAGCTTCCAGAGTAATTATTACTTAATAATTAGAAATTCATGCAGTTTAAGGTGCCACAATTTTTAGACATAGAAGACAAGATATTTGGTCCGTTCACTTTCAAAGAATTTGTCTATTTGGCGGGCGGAGCCGGTCTATGCTTCATACTTTACAGACTGCTCGGAGTATTCATCGGAGCGATACCGATTTTAGCCGTGGCAGGACTTTCGCTCCTCCTCACTTTCTACCGTCCAAACAATAAACCTTTCCTCAACATGATTGAGGCCGGATTTAATTATCTGATACAAAGCAAGCTTTACATTTGGGAAAGGCGCAAAAATAAAATGGGTAAAAATAATCAGGCAAGGGCGGGCGGGGAAGAGGCGGGCGGAAATGAAAAAAGGGAAATGCTTATAAAAGAAGCAAGGCTGGGAGGAAATAAACTGCGGGACTTGGCCTGGAGTTTGGATGTCTTGGATTTGAATAAAAATAGATAATATAAACACAATGCCGCTAAAAGCAAAAGCAACTCAAGAGTTTGTGCCAATCCGGGAAGTTCGCGATGGAATAATCGTGATGAAAGACGGAGGACTGCGAGCCATCGTGCTCGCCAATTCGGTCAATTTATCTTTGAAATCAGATGATGAGCAGAAGGCGACGATACTGCAGTTTCAAAGTTTCCTCAACACTTTGGATTTTGCCATTCAAATATCGGTGCAAAGCAGAAGGCTGGACATCCGCCCTTATCTCCTGCTCTTGGAAGACAGAATGAAAGTGCAAAGCGAACCGCTTTTAAAACTGCAAACGCGAGAATACATAGAATTCATCAGAAAATTTACCGAAGAAGTAAGCATAATGACAAAGAGTTTTTTTGTGATCGTTCCTTACACGCATACTGTGTTAAAATCAGACTCTGGAGTTTTAAAAAGATTATTCGGGGGAAGAAGCGCAAAGGAAGTAAAAATGGCCAAGGAAGAAGATTTTGAGGAAAAGAGGTCGCAGTTGGAAGAAAGAGTGGGGGTGATACAGCAAGGGCTTGCCCGATGCGGCATAAAGTCGGCCCAGCTAGGCACGGAAGAAGTGGTGGAAGTGTTTTATAAAGTTTTCAATCCGGGAGAAGCGGAAGGTAAGATACAATTGGAATAAAAACAATGGGAATTTTTCAAAAATTATTCGGAAAAAAAGATACGGTGCCAAGTGGGAGTATTCCCCGCTCTCCGGGGACGCAGGCCTCTATCCTGGCGGTATTACCGGAGCAGATATACGAAAATGCCAGCTTGGAATTGCAGGATGTCATTGCTCCTTCCGCCCTGAAAATTGAATCAAAATCAATCAGCTTGGGCGATAAAATCGCCCGCACATTTTTCATAATATCCTACCCCAGGTATCTCTCGGACAACTGGTTTTCCCCGATAATCAATCTGGATAAAGTTTTTGACATATCAATTTTCGTTCATCCGATAGACACATCTCTAATGTTGCGCCAATTCCAAAAAAAAGTCGCCGAGGTGCAAAGCCAAATCAATGTGCGGGAAGGGAAGGGTATGGTGCGCGACCCAATGCTCGACACGGCCTATAGGGACTTGGAGGGACTGCGCGACAGTCTGATACAGGCTCAGCAAAAAATGTTTGATGTCGGTATTTACATAACTATTTATGCCGACAATGATTTGGAGTTGTTCAAGCTGGAGAGTGAAATCAAGTCAATGCTTGAGTCAAAACTAATATACATCAAGCCGGCGCTTTTCCAGCAGGAAGAAGGTTTCAAAAGCGTCATACCGACAAATACCGATCTGCTTTCCATCCACCAAAAACTCAATTCAGAGCCTCTCTCCAGCGTTTTTCCGTTCATTTCTTTTGACTTAACTTCCGACAAGGGGATACTTTACGGCATCAACAGGCATAATTCCAGTTTGGTTATTTTTGACAGATTTTCTTTGGAAAATTATAACTCGGTGATTTTCGCCAAATCCGGATCGGGAAAATCATACGCCACCAAACTGGAAATTTTAAGGTCTTTGATGTTTGACATTGACATCATCGTCATAGACCCGGAAAGGGAATATGAATTCCTTGCGGAAGCGGTGGGAGGGAGATATTTCAACATCTCTCTGTCTTCAGACCATCATATGAATCCTTTTGACCTGCCGATCCCGCGCGAAGACGAAACGGCGGAAGATGTTTTGCGCTCAAATATCATCAACTTGGTCGGGCTTTTCCGCTTAATGCTGGGAGGACTCACTCCGGAAGAAGATTCAATGGTAGACAGAGCCATCTCCGAAACTTATGCCATAAAAGACATCACGCCAGAGTCCGACTTTTCAAATATAGAGCCTCCGCTTCTTTCGGATTTTGAAATGGTTCTGTCGGGGATGGAAGGCAGCGACTCCGTCGTACAGCGCTTGGCAAAATACACCCGAGGTTCCTGGGCGACATTCTTGAACAGACCGAGCAATGTGGATATAAATAAAAAGTTCGTGGTATTTTCCGTCCGCGATATGGAAGACGAACTAAAGCCGGTGGCGATGTATATCATCATGCATTACATTTGGAACGCGATAAGAAAAAATATGAGAAAGCGCTTGCTGGTCGTGGACGAAGCATGGTGGATGATGAAATCCGAAGACACCGCGTCCTTCCTTTATTCAATAGCCAAGCGGGGCAGGAAATATTATCTGGGCCTTTCCACCATCACCCAAGATGCGGCGGACTTTCTTAAATCCCCGTACGGCGTGCCAATCATCACGAACTCTTCCATCCAGCTTCTTCTGAAACAATCGCCCGCCACCATAGACATTTTGCAGAAAACTTTTAATCTGACTGATGAAGAAAAATATCTGCTTTTGGAATCCGGGGTTGGAGAAGGCATATTCTTTGCGGGATTAAAACATGTTGCCATAAAAGTCATCGCTTCATATACCGAAGATCAAATCATCACTTCCGACCCGTCCCAAATACTTTTGAATAAAAAGGCTAAAGCAGAGCAGGAAGCGGAAGATATAGCGGCAAAATAGCGAGAATGGTATAATCAAGCCATGAAGTTTGGACTTCTGTTGCTAAATTTAATTATAGCGCTTGGAATGATTTCCATATCGCGAGCAAATGCCGCTTCGGAAAGCAGTATATTTATCAATTTGGCACCCCCTTATCCGGCTCCGTATGAAAATGTCAGTGTCGCTTTAAATAGCTATACTTACAGCCTGGATAGCGTTTTGATATCTTGGTCGGAAAATGGAAAAGTCATCGCGTCTGGAACCGGAAAGAAATCATTTTCCGCCACGGCGCCTGCCGCCGGGAGCGGAATGGAAATAACGGCTACAATTTATCTGTCGGACGGAGCGGTGGAAAAAATAATAACCATCAGACCTTCTGTCATGGAACTCCTGTGGCAAGCAAATGATTCGCATGTTCCGCCGTTCTATAGAGGCAAAGCCTTGCCGACCGCCGACAGCGAAGTGAAAGTGGTGGCGATGCCGGAAATCAGGACAAGTAATGGATTGACCGACCCGAACAATATGACCTACGCCTGGAAAAAAGACTATACAAATAATGTTGACGGTTCGGGCTATGGCAAAAATTTCTTTCTTTATGTAAATGATTATCTAGAGGATTCAAACACGATATCAGTAACGGCTTCAACCACAGACCAGCAGTATTCAAACCGGGCAAGCATAGACATAGGGACAGCGGAGCCGAAAATATTATTTTACAAAAATGACAGCGCCCTCGGGACTCTCTGGGACATGGCGCTCGGCGACACCCACAAAATAGAGGGACCGGAGGTCTTGCGAGCAGTGCCGTATTTCATCTCGCCGGAAGAAATCAGAACTCCGTCGCTCATTTGGAACTGGTCTATCAACGACAGCCCGGTAATTTTACCCAGTTTGCAGAAAAATTTAATGCCCTTGAAGGCCGAAGAGAGCAGACACGGAACATCCAAATTGCGGTTAAACATTGAAAATCAAGATAAAATTTTCCAAACGGTTGATAAGGAAATAAACATAGAATTTTAGAACAATGAAATACTTATTTTATATTTTAATACTGATTGCTTTGACCGGAGTATTTAACGAAAAAAATGTCGCGCAGGCGACAACAACCGCGGACCCCTATGTTCTTTTGGCTCCTTTGCCCTGCGAAGCGGGTACTCCCGGGTGCGACCCAGCCACTAAAACTCTCAAATCTTTCGATCCCACAACTGGTCTAGGTACCTATCTTAATTTAATGATAAAGATATTCATCGGCCTGTGCGCCGTGTTGTCCGTGGTGATGATCGTGATGGGGGGAGTGGAATATATGACCAGCGAACTTGCCCATACTAAAGAATCAGGCAAGGAAAAAATTGAACACGCGATTTTGGGGCTTATCATCGCCCTCGGCGCCTGGGCGCTTCTTTACACCATAAACCCGGACTTGCTAAAATCTGATTTTAATCCGCCAAGCGCAACCGTAACTCTGCCTGCAAATGGAACTTGCAAACTACAAAGAACCCAGAATAATGAAACTAAAGATGAAACATGGAACAACATTTCAGAGCAAACCTGCGATGGAATAGTTGCTACTTCCTCCGATTCGATAAAAATAACGAAAATAAGCTGGACAAAGAACCCAAATTAATATATGTCAACAAGAAATTTTATACTTCTAATAATAATCTTAAGTCTAGGAGTAATCGCGGTTTTTGTCTTTCTTTTTTTTCGAAAAGAGCCAGTTCTGCCCCCACAAGACGGAGCAGGAATAAACTTTGATATTCCGTTCGGAGGAAGCGGCGCGACAAAGCCTCCGGCAACACTTCCTCCCGCTGATATATCAGGATACGAACCCGAGCCAAGCGAAGAAACCCAAAAGGCAAAATTGGTTAAAGTTTCCAGTATGCCTGTGGCGGGTTTCACCGTGTTTCCTAAAGAGAGAATAAAAGAAATCAACCCCTCCCCAACCCTCCCCTTATCAGGGGAGGGGGTAGTCCCCCCTGATAAGGGGGGTTTAGGGGGGTTAAAAAAACCAACCAAACCTCTAACGGAATTTGCGCCCAATTTGAGATACACGGCAAAGGAGAATGGAAACATTTATCAAACTTTCGCGGATAAAATAAAGGAAGAAAAATTTTCGGGAACAATAATCCCGAAGGTCTATGATGCCTATTTCGGCAACCGCGGAGAATCTGTGATAATGCGTTACTTGAAAATAGACGACAGAACGATAGAAACTTTTGTCGGAACTCTGCCGAAAGAACTGCTTGGAGCGGAGGTGGCCGGCAACAATGAGGTGAAGGGGTACTTCCTGCCGAACAATGTCAAAGACATCAGCCTCTCGCCGGACGGGCAGAAAATATTTTATATGTTTGAAAGTGAAAATAGTTTTGGTGAAAATATAATAGGCACAATTTTGAATTTTTCAAACAATAGAAAAACCCAAATTTTTGATTCACCTTTTACCGAGTGGCTATCGCAGTGGACGAATAATAATATCATCACCCTCTCTACCAAACCTTCCGGAGGCGCTTCGGGCTATATGTACACGATTGATTCGGCCGGGAAAAATTTCGGCAAAGTCCTCGGGGCCATTGACGGATTGACTACATTGGGAAGCCCGAACGGAAAATTGATTCTCTACGGGGACAGCAATCTTTCCCTGAATATTTACCACGCAGACACTAGAAACACCGACGCGCTCGCGATAAGAACTCTGCCGGAAAAATGCATTTGGGGGAAAGTAAGCGATGTTGTCTTTTGCGCTGTGCCAAAATTAATCGGTTTTAGGCAGTATCCGGACAGCTGGTATCAAGGAGAGGTTTCCTTCAGCGACCAGCTTTGGAAAATAGACGCAAAAACAGGAAATGCGACTTTGCTGGCAGATCCAGCTACGGTGAGAGGGGGAGAAGAAATTGACGGCATTAAGCTTGCTATGGATGAGAGGGAAAATTATTTATTCTTCGTCAATAAAAAAGACTCTTTTCTTTGGAAACTGGAACTTAAATAAATACACCTCACCCCGCCTTTGGCACCCCTCTCCTTGTCAAGGAGAGGGGACGGGGGTGAGGTTCTTAATTAAATACTTCCAATGTACTTAATTACCACGCGGCGAGTCGGCCCAAAACCCACAGATTCAGTTTTCAGGTCGGATGCATTGGACAAAAATTCATGCACAATTCTACGCTCAAAAGCCGACATCGGGTCAACCTCTATGCTTGATTTAAAATATCGGGCTCGTTCTCCCATCATATGCGCCACGGCGCGTATATTCTCCACCCGCTTTTTTTGAAAATCATTGATGTCAATCATAACTCCTGACCATAGGTCAGACCTAGGGGATTCCCCTAGGTCTGACCTATGGTCTATCTTCCCTTCAACGATCCTGCGCACAAGATGATTTAAGGCATAAAGAGCTTCCCCATCATGCCCCACAAAAAAATGCGGCTCGCTGACTTCAACCGAAAACCAAGTATTGGACGGGCTGTCTTCGGTAATAGTAATTTTGGTCGCCGTCACCCCAGTTTTTCCGATCAATTCTTTTATTAAATTTTGTATTTCTTCTTTACTCATTTTTTATCAAAATTTTTACTTCGTCGTCCAACACTTTCTTTTCTGTTTTATTTGCGTAAATTTGCTGTCCCACAGCAAAGATATTACTCGTAATCCAATATAATGCAACTGCTCCGGAAATGCTGTAGGCTATCCAAGCGACAAGGAAAGGGAATACATATTTCATCTGCATGTGCATGCTTTTTCCAAAACTTTCGGTAAAGCTTCCCGCGGCGCCTACTTTAGTTTTTGGTTTTGGCATAAAATGCGCCTGGACATATTGAGAGATCCCGGCCAAAACCGCGAGTAGCGCGCTTTTCCCGGCAAGATCAATCCCCCCAAGGAAATTCATATTTATTTTCTCCGGAACATGCACAAAAGAATAGAGCAAGCCACTTTCAAAATTTATCCCTTTAAAGAAAACAAAATACAAGGCAAAAATGATAGGAATCTGGATTAAAACCAAAAAAAGTCCGGAAAACGGATTAGTTTTGTGTTTTTTGTAAAGTTCAAAGGTTAATCGCGCTTGCTCTTCTCTATTTGCCCCGCTTTTCTTTATTTTATCAAGTTCCGGCGCCATTATACCCATAGCCGCTTGGTTTTTGATGGCTTTCTGAGAAAGGGGAAAGAGTATTAATTTAACTAAAATAGTAAGGATAATGACCGCAACACCTAAATCTCCACCAGGGATAATTGAAACCAAAAAGGCTAAACTATTAATTAGAGGCTTATATAAAAGGGTATTCCAAATATAGCTAAACATCCCCCCATTCTATATGAAAGTAGAATAAAATGCCAGAAAACATTAATTAATTTTATCGAAAATGTTTTTAATTTCATCTTCCAACGCAAGAATATTATCCTGATATTTTTTAAAAATAAAAACGCCAGTAATGCCAATAGGGAATTGGTTTATATATTTCGCCAAAGCCAAATACCCCTGCCGCCGTAGCATATTTCTTTTGATAGCCAGTTTGGCAATATTTTTAGAAGCAATAAAAGAAATTTTTGCTGTTTTATTATTACTTTTAAGATATTTAAAGGTTAAATCGGGAGAACTTAAAAAACTTCCTCCTTTGAAGAGTTGCCCAACTTCCTTAGCACTCACTCTATTCTTTTTAGGCAACATTTAATTAAACACTAAGCTTTTTTCTACCTTTTTGACGCCTTCTCTTGAGAACAAGTTTGCCATTTTTGGTGCGGGAACGAACCAAGAATCCGTGACTTCTCGCTCTTTTTCTTTTTTTAGGGTTATATGTGAACGACATAAGGATGATAATATAACATTTCTGAAAAAAAATCAAATTAAAAAAGTTTTGCACACATTATCAACAGAGTTAGTAAGTTTCCAAAAATTTTGTTTATCCTGTAGGTAGTATAATATGGAACTATGGATACAAATCCTAAACAGCTTTGGAAAAATTGCTTGACAGAGATTGAAGCGGGAATATCAAAGGCAAATTTCAGCACTTGGTTTAAAAATACATCCATCGTAAAGGAGGATATGGGCATTATTTATATAGGCGTGCCCAATGAGTTTGTCCGCGACTGGCTTGTAAACAAATATCACAAGCTTATCACAAAAACCATCGCCGATACCTATGAAAACATGCGCGCGGTGGAATATACTATCGTTAGAATAGAAAACATAAAGGGTGCCGGAAAGGAAGAGACGCTTGTGGCAACAAATGAAGCGTATGTAAACAAAGAGTTGCCGTTAAAGGATCTATACATAAACCCGGAGGACAACCTCAATCCGCGTTACCGTTTTGACTCTTTCATTGTGGGCTCGTTCAATGAATTGGCGTATGCGGCCTCGCAGGCAATCATAGACAACCCTGGAACCAAATATAATCCATTTTTTATTTACGGAGGCACCGGGCTTGGAAAAACTCACCTGATTCAGGCTGTAGGAAACTCAATAAAAGAGAAATATCCCAACAAAAAGACCCATTATATGACCCTTGAGAAGTTCGCCACCGATTTTATCAACTCTTTGCAAAACAACAAAGCAAACACTTTTAAGGAAAAATACCGCAAATACGATTTATTAATAATAGATGACATTCAGTTCATCGGAAAAATGGAAAAAATACAGGAAGAACTCTTCCATACATTTAATACTTTCCACGAAAACAACAAGCAAATTATTTTTTCTTCCGATAAACACCCTAATTACATTCCGGAATTAGCAGACCGTCTAAAGTCGCGCTTTGCCGCCGGGATGATAGTGGACATATCTCCGCCGGAATACGAGTCTCGTATGGCAATTTTAAAAGTTAAGTTGCGGGAACTTAATATTGATTTAGACAAAGAAATTTTGGAGTATGTGGCTTCATCTATAGAAGGGAACATTAGAGAACTTGAGGGCAGTTTAAACATCATTGTTTGCCAATATCGCCTTAAAAACAGACCTCTTACCCTGCCGGAAGTTAAAAATTTGCTGAAAAACAATATGAAACCCAAAAAGAATATAGCTATAAAAGATGTTGTAAAAACAGTAAGTGAATATTATAAATTAGAGGAAGCTTCTATTTATGAAAAAACCAGAAAAAAGGAGATTGTAAAAGCAAGGCAAGTTGTAATGTATTTACTTAGGGAAGATTTTAATGTTTCATATCCGTTAATTGGGCAAAAACTTGGGGGAAAAGACCACACTACTGTGATTCATTCTTGTCTAAAGATTAAAAACGACTTGAAAAACGACCCGCAACTTTTACAAGAATTAGAACAAGTGAGAATTATGTTTAAATAATCAAAAGTTATTAGACTTTAATTAAAAATCAAGATAAAAAATAACCATACAAAACAATGCTGAAAAAAATTATACACTTATCAACATATGTAATAGTATTAATAGATTAAATATAAAAAAAACAAACAATCAATGAAATTGGAATGTAAAATTGAAGAAATAAGAAATATAATTTCTCAAGTGGAAAGAATTACTGGTAAAAATCTTACCCTACCTGTTTTAAACTCAATTTTATTAATTGCTTCCGGAAAGTCTTTGAAATTGAGATCCACAAACCTTAGTCTTGGTATTGAAGTTGAAATTCCAGCAAAAATTGAGAAAGAGGGTATTGTGGCTGTTTCCGGGAGTGTGCTTTTGGGTATTTTTTCTAATGTTTTTCAAAATGAAAATATTCTTTTAGAAGATATTGATGGGAACCTAATTATTAAAACAAAAAAAAGTAAAATAAAAATAAAAGGTCAGCCTCACGATGATTTTCCGACCATCCCGAGGGTTGTTGGGATGAGTTTTGATATAGAACCAAAAAAAATAATAGATGGTATAAAATCCGTTTACTATAGTTCTTCCGTATCTGATATAAAACCTGAAATTTCTAGCGTTTTTTTATATACCAACGAAGAAAACTTAGTTTTTGTTTCAACAGATTCATTCAGACTGGCTGAGAAAAAAATAAAAATTAAAGGATTGCCGGAAATTACCGGCATTCTGATTCCATTTAAAAATATTTCCGAGATTTTGCGGGTTTTTGGAGAGTCAAAGTCAGACATAAAGGTATGTTTTAATAAAAACCAAATTTCTTTTTCTTCGGAAGGTATCTACCTCACTTCTCGAGTGATTGATGGAGTTTTCCCAGATTATCGTCAAATTATTCCAAAAAGTTCTACAGCCAACGCTGTTGTGCTAAAACAAGATTTACTGAATGCCCTTAAACTCTCTAACATCTTTTCGGATAAATTCAATCAAGTAAGCCTGAAAATTACGCCAAAAGAAAAAGTTTTTGAATTATCGTCCGCCAATAATGACATAGGGGAAAATAAAACATATTTGGATGCCGCGGCGACAGGGGAAAATGTTGAGCTTGGTTTTAACTATAAATATTTTTTAGATTGTTTCCAGTCAATTTACACCGATAGTGTGTCAATAAAATTTTCCGGAGCCGCGAGCCCGATTATTGTGTCTCCGGTGGGGGATAATTCCTTTCTTTACTTAATTATGCCGATGAATAGGTAGAACCCCCTTGTGTTCCCCCTTGTCAGGGGGAATCAAATACTCCTCCCCTGATAAGGGGAGAGCGGGAGGGGTTATTGTTTTACTTTAAACATTAAAGTTGTTTCACTACTGCTAAAGAGGCTGTTGTATGCGATTATTTTTAGTTCATTCAAACCATCGCCTCCCGTTTGCAGATTTTCCAGTTCTGAAGGAATGAAAGAGAAAACGAAAGGATCCTCCGAACTTCCGACATACATTTCGTTTATAAAGATGTCAAGTTTTTTGAGCGGGTAAGGACTAAAGCTGGTAATTTTTAAATTTATTCTTTGGTTCGGCGAATAAATTGTTTTTGCGTTCGGTTCAGTAATTAAGATAAAGGGTTTTGAAGCTTCAGTATGAACATCATCTATCATTGCAGGTTTGTCATAGATAGTCGTTATTTTGTAAAGCGCCCCATTTCTAGCCCACCAATCCTGTATGGGTATTTCCCAATGATAAAACTGGGAATCATTTTCGGGGTTTTGGGGTGACACCCCCGTCACATTATTCTTATCCACCCAGTAAAGTATTGAGTGCATATTTGTTATAACTTTTTCCACCATGGTTTCTTTGGGTGTGTTGGGTCCCGCCAGTTTGCCGGAAATTCTGTCTATAAAAAAGTGTTCGTTGCCCTGCCAGTTTCCGCGCAGAACCGGTTTGACCATTTCAGGATCAATGTCCAAATTCGGCTCCTCAAATTTTTCATCAGGTAAGTTTTTCAAAGCCTCATTCATAAATTTATTCCAAATCGGACCAGCCACAGCCGCCCCGCCCTTCTTCATTGCCACATTGTCATTGTTTCCTGCCCAAACCCCCACTACAATAGAAGGGGTATAACCGATGGTCCAGGCGTCTTTGTTGTTGTTTGTTGTCCCTGTTTTTACGGCAACATCTTTGCCGGGAATATAGAGGACAGAGCGCGATCCGAAAGTGGGTACGCGGGATTTTTCGTCGGATAAAATATCTGAAATGGTTAGCGCGGTATTTTTTGTCAAAATTTCCTGGAGTTTGGGCTGGTATTGTTCTAAAATTTTTCCGGCCGAATCCTGAACTTCCAAAATTCCCGTGTATGGATTTCTGACTCCGTCATTCGCAAAAACTCCGTAGGCCGAGGCCATGTCGAGGAGCGTTACTTCTCCGCCTCCGATAACCAAAGTAAGCCCATATCGATTGGTTTCGCCCAAAGTGCTGATGCCCATGTCTTCGGCCGTTTTAAGCGAACTGCCGGGTCCCGCCAGATAAAAAAGTTTTACCGCCGGGATGTTGATTGACTGCGCGAGCGCGCTTCGCAGACTTATTGGTCCGCGGAATTTGTCATCATAGTTGTTGGGCATGTAACAATCTTCTTGGTTATGCCCTGGCATGGCCTTGCCGAGAGCGTCGCAGGTCGTTTGGAATTCTGTAGGCAGGTCAAAGAGCACCGTGTCAGGAGTAAAGCCCTTGTTGAAGGCTGTGGCGTAAATAAAGGGCTTGAAAGAAGAGCCTGGTTGTCTATTTGCTACTGCCACGTTGTAATTTCCGTCAATAGCCTTATCAAAATAGTCTCTAGAACCCACCATCGTCAAAATTTGTCCCGTTTTAGGGTCTATGGCCACCAGGGCGGCATTTTTCCCTTCCCAGGTTGTTTCGTTCAAAAGCGCGCCCTCTTTGACAATTTGTTCCCCTTTGGACTGCAAATCATAATCCAATGTGGTAATGACTTTCAGCCCTTTTTCCACCGCTTCTTTTCCGTATTTCTGCTCAAGATAATCTTTGATGAAGAAAACAAAATGCGGCGCTTTTATGCCGATGTTAGCCTGAGGAACAAAAACCATCTTTTCTTCTTTTGCTTTGTCGTACTCTTCTTTTGTTATAAAATTAAGCTCTAACATTCTAGACAGTACTAAATTTTTTCTGGTATCCAGTTTGTTTTTATTTTTTCCATAGGGCGATAAAGTTGTCGGAGATTGCGGTATTGATGCCAAATAAGCCGCCTCTGCCAGCGTTAAATCTTGCGCATTTTTAGCGAAATAAGTTTTGCTTGCTTCCTCTATGCCATAAATAGTTCCTCCATAAGGAGCCTCGTTCAGATAATATTCCAGGATTTTTTCTTTCGGCAGAAAATTATCTATTTTTATCGCCAAGACCCACTCTTTTATTTTTCTGACATACCGGGCGTAGCCCTTTTCACTCCTCAGCAAGGTGTTTTTGACGAGTTGTTGAGTGATGGTTGAGCCTCCTCCGCCTATTCCAAAGCCAAAAATGTTTGAAAGGACCGCGCGGACGGTGGATTTTATTCTTATTCCGCTGTGATTGTAAAATTCAGAGTCTTCAATGGCAACCGTGGCATTTTTTATATTCACCCCCATATCCCCCGAAGAGATGTCCGTCCTTTTTATGTCCTCATGTATATCGTAGAGCAGGATTTTCCCGGTCCGGTCGTATATTTTGGTGGAATTTACGACCTTCCTGTTTTCAAAAGAATGAAAGTCCGGAATTTTCAGGGAAGAGAACCAAATAATTATTATTCCGGCGCCAAAAACAAAAATACCGGCAAAAAAGAGCGCCATATTTTTCCAGAATCTCCTGGTTCTGAAGATTTTTTTCATTATTTCAATTATACCAGCAAATATGTTAGAATCCGAACATGAAGGCAAAAAAATCAGGAGACAAAATTAGCGAATTGCTTACTAGAGGGGTTGATAGAATTTATCCTTCCAAAGAAGCGTTGGAAGAGGTTTTGCGTTCCGGCAAAAAATTGCGACTGTACCAAGGTTTTGATCCGACAGGGAGCCAGCTTCACATTGGCCATATGGTGGGTTTGAGAAAACTGGCAGAGTGGCAGAAGCTTGGTCACCATGTTATTTTTTTGATTGGCGATTATACTGCTATGATAGGCGATCCTTCCGGCAAACTTTCATCGAGAAAGGTACTTACCCACGAAGAGACCCTTGCTAACGCCAAGAATTATAAAGAACAAGCATCTAAAATTCTAAAATTTAACGGGGACAACCCGGCGGAAATGCTTTTTAACGGAGATTGGCTAGGCAAATTAAGCGCGATAGAGTTTTTACAAATCGCCGGAAATTTGACCTACAGTCAGGTAATAGAACGAGATATGTTTCAGGAGAGATTGAAACAAGGTCAGGATATTTCCACTAGCGAGTTTCTCTATCCCGTCATGCAGGCGTATGATTCTGTCGCCATGAATGTTGATCTAGAGGTGGGCGGGAAAGATCAGATGTTTAATATGATGATGGGGCGGAAACTCATGAGAAACATGTTAAAAAAAGAAAAGTTTGTCATGACCACAAAACTTTTGGAAGATAAGGACGGGGTGAAAATCGGCAAAACAGAAGGAAATGCTATTGCTTTAGATGACAAACCGAAAGACTTATTTGGTAAAATAATGGCCTTTCCGGACGAAGCGGTTGTTCAATGTTTTGAGTCCTTAACACTGATACCTATGGAAGAAATTCCAAATACAGATCCTCTTTTAAACAAGAAGCGTCTTGCTTTTGAGATTGTGAAAGACTTAAATGACGAGAAGAAAGCAAGAGAAGCTCAAGAAGTTTGGGAGAATACTTTCCAAAAAAAAGAAATTCCGGAAGAAATAGAAGAAGTAAAAGCTAAAACAGGGGAACTACTTTCTGAAATTTTGGTAAAAAATAAGATTTTATCTTCCAAAAGCGAATGGCGCAGGCTGGTCTTAGGGAAAGGAGCGCATGATTTGGAGAAAAATAGCGCGATTGAAGATCAAAATATAAAAATTACGGAAAATTTGACGCTTAAAATAGGCAAAAAAAGATTTGTGAAAGTTTTTACTCTCTAGTGATATTTATCTTCCGGATCATCGCTTTCAGGTATTTCTTCAGAGATATCAGGCATGTCGAGGGGTTCTCCTATTTCATCTTCATCAGCGCCAATTCTAAAACCATCTTCTATTTCTTCATCTTCATTGTAGCTCATTTTAGTTTTTGTATTTTTAGCGACCCGCTAATAATTTCATACTTTGTAACAAAATAGAAAAAGCTTGGCAATAGCAAGAAGACTAAAAGTGTGGATAACCCGCACACTTACTTGCAAGATATTGAGTACAATGCGCCAAAGGCGCGTCTTGCAAGTAAGTGTGCGGGTTAACCCCTACCTCAAATGTGCGAAAGCAGTCAGGGCTATAGCAATAGCGTCTAATTCGTCATCTGATGTTTTGTTTTTATCTAAATCCACGAGCATCTTCACCATTTTATTTATTTGCGTCTTGTCTGAGCGTCCATAACCCGTTGTCGCCATTTTTATTTGTGGCGGAGAAGCCTCAAAAATTTTTAGTCCCGCCTGCGTTGCTTCGTATATAACAACCCCGCGCGCTTCGGCGACCCGCATCACCGTTTTTTGGTTGGTATTTAAAAACAAAGTTTCAATAGCCAGCACCTCCGGCTTGTATTTTTCTATTATTTTCCTCACTTCATCGCCGATGAGTTTTAATCTTTCGGGAAATTCCAATTTAGCCGAAGTTTTGAAACATTCGGAGAAAATTACACATTCTTTGCCTGTGTTTTTCTCTAAAACAGCTATGCCCAATCTTTCAAACCCGGGGTCGATGCCTAAAATGCGCATTCGGTAATTTTAACATTTTTAGTGGTAATATATAAAAGACATAGTTCTTTAATAGGGAAGCTAAGCCACATCATAAGTGGATAAGGGTTTAAGGGATGTTTCTCTATTTTGACTATGTCAGAGGAGGGGGAGTTGGGGGGGGTGTTTGGTGAAGTGAGAATAACCCCCCAACTCCAATCTTTAAGAGTCGCTGGGACTTTCGGAAGATTGTTTCGGCGATTTTTTTTATTTTCCCCTTGACTTCCGTACATACTCGGTATATACTCTGTATATATGTCACAAGCAGTTATAAATTTTAAAATAGATTCTAAGCTTAAAAAAGATGCCAAAGAAGTCTTAGACGAAATGGGCTTGAATTTTTCTATTGCCATTAATGCTTATTTAAGGAAACTAATTATAGAAAAAAGGATAGAATTTACTGCGCCCGAAATTCCAAATGCTCGTTTGAGGAAAGCATTTAAAGATGCAAGAGAAGAAATTAAAAGTGGTAAATATAAAGTTTTTACAAATCATGAAGATTTTGAGAACTATTTGTTATCTTAGTTTATGCTCAATACGACTTCTAATAATAACTTTAAGAAATCTTTTAAGAAGAAAGATAAGTTTGTGCAAAAGAAGGCTCTTGAACGAATCAGACTTTTTAGGGAAGACCCGTTCAATATTATATTGAATAATCACTCACTCTCTGGCGAACATAGAGACGAAAGGAGTTTTAATGTGACAGGCGACTACAGAATTCTGTTTTATTATATTGATGAAAACACAGTCTGTTTTACAGACATCGGCACTCATCCAGAATTGTACGAGTAAAATTTACCCTTTCTAGTCTCCATTTTTTACTTTATAACTACTTGAGCCTGCCCCGTACCGAGCTTGCTCTGGTTCGGGGTTTTCCCCACCTCCCATTTGACATATATATATCGGTTCATAGTTATGGTGACCTATTAGTCCTTTGATAAGCGAGTATGGTGGAGCACCATGAGTGCAAGCCATATCGTCCTTTGGACGAACGGTCAATTATGACGAAAACTCATATTACGACTTTGTTGAAATTTACTTATTTATATGATA
>ERZ1292623.1732-Hain-H51-01um-R1-1732-length-20493-cov-6_pt1 | contig 20493 bp, 15 predicted proteins | sample MGYA00564398_ERZ1292623 | MGnify/ENA primary metagenome ERZ1292623 (study PRJEB36523, sample SAMEA6512633) | groundwater metagenome | collected 2019-01-07 | study: AquaDiva: Metagenomics assemblies of 32 groundwater samples | reverse complement strand
CAGGGAATTCGAAATCATAATAAAAGCCATCATCTATAGCAGGGCCTATAGTATTTTTTGTTCCAGGATAAAGCTCTAAAACAGCAGAAGCCAATAAATGAGCAAGTGTATGGCGGATATTTGAGATTTGTTCTGGGTTTTGTTTATTCATATATATAACTATAACAATTATATTTGCAAAATGGGAGGGGGTTGACATGACATGATATTTATGCTAGCCTTTCTGTGGGCTCAGATTAAAAACCTGGGCAGAAAAAATCAAATATATTGTAAACCTGAGCTCATGATTCTTTCTGCCCAAAAAGCAGGAGGATCGTGAGTATGAAAAGACCAGCCACCCTTAAGGAGGCACGCGAGATCGTACAGAGAGCAAAGGTGGAGCAATCCACCGGCTCGAATACTGCGCATCGTTGGCATTTGGGACCCGTCTATAACGACAATGGAAGTCATGGTCGTATGGCGAGTTGCAGGGCCTCGGTGTGGATGGATAATGGCAGAGACGTCGCTGTTGTGAGTGGAGTCAACCAAAATGCAAGGTTGACTATCATTGGCAACATCTTCTTCGCCACCACCGTGTTTGTCGGCCAAGATATCCTTCGCTTCATAAACTGTCGCGGGGATACCATGGGACACATGCACGACATGTATGCGAGCAGGCTTGAATACGGTCTTGTGCCGAGAAATGGGCACTCGGTCTGGCAGGTGCAAAAACCTGTTTGAACAATCAAAGAGAAAGGAGAAAAAATGAAAAACTAAAAAAACAACAGACGGGACGCTTCGGCGTCTCTTTTTTTATTTACACTTCTCTAATTCTATTTCCAAATCAGAAATTTATATAAAATATTTTTGAATTTAATCAGTTGTTATATAGCTTATTCTCGAAATAAAGATTTGATAAAGTTTTTATGGTTTTATTCATCACTTTTCGTTGCAAGCTATACAATATTTGAGAAGATATCTATATGAAGAATGATTTTGATTTATGGAATGAAAAGAAGAAATATATTGAAACTATTAAACAAAATAGTTTAAGTTTTAATGAAAGAGATATTTGGTGGTGTTCTATTGGTAAAAATATAGGATATGAAGAAAATGGGAAAAATGAGTTTTTCGAAAGACCCGTTTTAGTCTTTAGAAAATTTAATAATAGTATTTCATGGGTTTTACCAATTACAACCAAATACAAGCAGAATCCTTATCATTTCTTATTAGACAATAACAGATCTAATTCTGTTTTGCTTTCCCAATTACGTCTCATGAGTGTAAAGAGATTTCGTAGATTCATGGGGAGAATTTCTGCATATGAATTTTCAATGTTGAAAGGTCAAATTATTGATCTAATAAAATACAGATAAATTTCAAAGCCCCATTTTTGTGGGGCTTCTCGGCTTCCTCGTATCCTAGTTTCCTAGCGAGGTACCTCGGTTGGCTTTCTTAGCCTATTGTAGCTTAATGATAGCAAAGGCATTATTTTTGTCAATATATTTTACCCCAAAACCTTTACCTTCTCTATTATCACACTCTTCTGACCATTTCTTTCTGACATTTTTCCTTTTATTGCTATACATTTATCTGGTACAAAAGCAGATCGGAATTCCATAAGAGTTCGTGGAAAAACAACAGTTTCAATTTCTCCAGAGAAATCTGCAACTTTCATAAAAGCCATTTGTTCACCTTTTTTTGTAATAATTGGTCTTACTTCTTCTACAATACATGCGATAGTTATTTCTGTTCCATTTTTCAATGTTTCCTTCGCTTTCTTTATATCCATTTCTCTTTTTGCAATAATCTCTCTATAACGATCAAGCGGATGTCCAGAAATATAAAGACCAAGAAGCTCTTTTTCCCAAGCTAGTTTATCCTTCATTTCAGCATTTGGAACTTCTACAAGTTTAAGTTTAGGGATTGAAGAAGTATCAGACATCAATCCAAAGAGTGAATCCTGATTATCTGCTTGTTTTTCCTTTTCTTTATTATATGCAAGTAATGTTTCAATATTTCCGAGAAGAACACCTCGATCTATTTCAAATGTATCCAATGCTCCTACTTTTATCAGAGCTTCTAAAGATTTTTTATTTAAATTTTTATCTTTTACTCTATCTAAGAAATCTGAAAGAGATTTATATTTACCATTTTTCTTTCTTTCTTCGATTATTGCTGTAGAGATTCCTTGGCCGAAATTTTTTATGGTTACAAGTCCGAAGCGAATACGATCAAAAAGAAATGAAGATACATCTTTACTTCTTCCTTTTATAACGGTAAATTGACTAAAGCTTTCATTTATATCTGGAGGCAGAATCGATATTTTCATCCTCTTACATTCTCCTATTATTTCTGCTATTTTTTCCACATTTCCTGATTCAGCTGTAAGGACTGAAGACATATAGATAGCAGGGAAATTGGCCTTCATATATGAAGTTTGATATGCCACACGACCATAGCTTGCGGCATGGGCTTTATTGAATCCATATGCGGCAAATGGCTCAATTAATTTCCATAAAGTATCTGCTTTTTTCTTAGATAATCCATTTTTTTCAAATCCTGCAAGTAATTTTTCTTTTTGTTCTTCCATTTCCTTTGGAATTTTCTTACCCATAGCCTTACGGAGTTTATCGGCTTCAAGCCATGAATATCCCCCGATCTTTATAGCGATCATCATAACATCATCTTGATATGTGATCACTCCATAAGACATATCTAGAATATCTTTCATTCGAGAATCAAGATATTCTATTTTATTTTTATCATGTTTTCTTTCTATATATTCCGGAATAGATTCTAGAGGGCCGGGACGATAAAGGGCAACCATAGCGTTTATATCATGAATGGATGAAGGCTTGAGATCGACCAGGAATTTCGTCATACCTGTACCATTGAGCTGGAAAAGTCCTGTAGTTTCTCCTCTCGCAAGCATTTCAAAGGTTTTCTTATCATCAAGTGGAATATTTTCAATATCAATATCTATTTTCTCGATTTTTTTCACACGTTCCACTGCATCTGCAAGTATTGAAAGATTCTTTATTCCTAGAAAATCAAATTTGAGGAGACCGACACCGTCTTCTCCTACAGCATGCATATCATACTGTGTAATTATTTTCCTTTCTTCACCTTCTTTGCTTTTCGTATCGTATTGAAGTGGTACATGCTCTATGAGAGCATCAGGGGAAATGACTACACCCGCGGCGTGAACGGAGATATGGCGTGCACACCCTTCTATTTTCTTTGCCATATCTATTATCTTTTTTGTATCTATTTCTTTTTCATATGCTTCTTTAAGCTCGGCAACTTCGGCAATAGCTCTTTCTATAGTCATAGGAAAACCCTGTGCGCCCATTGGTATGAGTTTGGAAATCCCATCAGCTTTTTCATAGGGAAAACCCATAGCTCGGGCAACATCACGAACAGCGCCACGCGCCATCATAGTACCGAAAGTACCGATCTGTGCCACCCTATCATGTCCATATTTTTTCCTTGTATACTCTATGACTTCATCACGTCTATTATCGGCAAAGTCCATATCAATATCCGGCGCAGATGGTCTTTCTGGATTTAGAAATCTTTCGAATGGAAGTCTATATTCTAAAGGGTCAACATTTGTAATTCCCGTCAAATATGTTGTAAGAGAACCAGCAACTGAACCTCTAATGTTTGTAAGTATCTTATTTTCATGAGCGAAACGTAGGAGATCAGATACAACTAAGAAATATTGTGCATAACCTTTATCCTTTATGACTTTAAGTTCATATTCTAGACGATCTATTATTTCCTTCGTTTTCTCTAAACCTCTTTTCGGTATTCCTTCATAAGCAAGTCTTTTCAATTCATCATCATAAGATAAAGCGCTTTCGACAATGAATTTGGGAAAATACCATTTACCAAGTACAATCTCTAAATTGCACATATCAGCAATTTTCAATGTATTCTCTAGAGCTTTCGGAATATCTCGGAAGAGTAGAGAAGCTTTCTCTTGATTTATAAATGAAAAATTTTCTTCCTCTTCTCCATCATTCATACCACCTCCCGCTGAATTTCTATCTGACATATCCCCGCTAGTGTTGACTAACATAAGTGTATCTCTCGCTTCCTTATCTTCCGGATGAAGATAGTACACATCATGTCCTGCGACTATTTCTGTATTAGTTTCATTTGCAAGCTTTATGATTTGTTGCATCAATTCTTCATGACTTTGAATCTCCGGATGTCGAGTAATTTCTAAAAAGAAATTTTCATTTCCATAGACTTTTTTATAAAAATTAATTAATTCTTTTGCTTTTTCTATATTTCTAGCTTTAATTGCTTGTGAAATTTCACTTGAAAAAGAAGGAGATATACAGATTAAATCACTATTATATTTTTCTATAAGTTCGGTATCTATTCGAGGTTTATAATAGAAACCTTCGAAGTTTGAATATGTAACGAGTTTTATAAGATTCTTATATCCTTCATAATTTTTTGCTAGAAGGATGAGGCGTGTGCGACGATTATCTATTCCCGCCTGCATATCTTTCCTAGTGCGAATCGCTACATAGAAATCTACACCCAAAATCGGCTTTATGCCTTTCTTTTTGCATGTTTTATAGAACTCTATAGCCCCATAAAGATTACCAGCATCAGTCAGAGCAAGGGTTGGCATTCTATCCTTTTTAGCTTCAGCTATTAGATCATCTATTTTAGGCAAGGCATTTAGAAGGGAATAATGGCTATGAGTATGAAGATGTATGAAGCTCGTTTTTTTCTCGATAGGGTTCATGGGGTAATTATAGCAGTTATATACACCTTATCCACTTGAAATGAAGAAATGATAAAATTCTAATGATTTTTGCTATTGCTTTTATTTTTGTGATTGGGATAATGAAAGTATGTTAGAAAACTTAGAGAAAACAAATGAAAATTTATACAAGATTCTTGACAAAATAAAACATATTTTATCAAGGTGCTATTTTAATTCAACAAATCAGATCTATATCTAAAAATCGACTATTTAGATACAAAGGTAAATTATCTAATAGAAAAATACAAGAAGTAGCCGAAAAATTGAATACATATTTATATAAAAATACTCCCCTCCATCTGGAGGGGGACGCACAGACCGCCCATATGGACGCTGCGAAGAGTGTAAATGAAGTATAGCATTATGAAAATTCCTGTCAACAAAAAACAACAATTTAAATTTACTATAGGCATAGACGAAGTCGGTCGTGGACCTATAGCTGGACCTGTGGCGGTAGGTGCATTTGTATTTCTAGTGCCGGACGCATCGAGTCATTTCAAAGGAGTGAAAGAATCAAAGCAATTGAAAGAAGAAAAAAGGGAAGAATGGTTTGGAAGGATCTTAGAGATGCAGAAAAAAGGCTTAATAGATTTCGAAGTGACATTTCAAAGTGAAAAAGTGATAGATACTAAAGGCATTTCTTTTGCAATTAAAAAAGCGCTTGAAATGTCAATTAAGAGATTAAAAATAGATTTCAAGAAAACCCTAGTCCTCCTCGACGGTGGCCTACATGCCCCCGCTGAATATACAAGTCAGAAAACAATAATAAAAGGCGATGTAAAAGAGAGAGTAATAGCATTTGCTTCTATATGTGCAAAGGTAATGCGTGATAGATATATGCGGAAAATGGCGAAGAAATATCCAGAGTATGGATTTGATGTGCATAAGGGTTATGGAACAAAAAGACATTATGAGGCGATCAAAAAGTATGGCTTGACGGATCTACATAGGAGGAGTTTTCTAATAGAAAACTCAGAATAGGCTCTATAAAGTTTAGTGGGGAGAATCTTGACATGTAATTCATCATATGATATATAATATAACAGAATAGGGATTGGGTTTTCACTCAGTTCATAAGCTATTCGAAAGTAAAAAACTACAAAAAGTCGAATTATGGCTACAAATAAAGTAGACATGGCTGAGACGACTATGTCGGCTCAGCAATTCGCGGGTTATTTGGAAGGACTTGCTAAGAGAGTCAAAGAAGGTTCATTCGGTCAACGGCACGTGGATGTGAACGATCAAGTGGAGAGGTGGCGGAATCAATACAAAGTTCTGTACAAGATAAATCCGGACTTCTCGAATCTTTACATACCAGATCACGTCGGGTTCGATCGCCTAATTATCGTGCCAAAAGGCTTGACTCATCAGAAGTGGGTCATGACTGCGCGGACGATTCACGAGGTCTACCTCTTTAACGATGACATCGACAGTGTTACCACAAACGACCGGACTCCGAAGGATCGTTCGTACGGGGTATGGATCCGTGATCGTCAGGAGGCCGACGAGGAGCTTGCGGATAAATCGGCCAATGTGTTGGCAAGAGAGAAGATTAATTCCATCGTTCTCCTCGAACGTCTCGTTGCTGGTACTGACTATCTTTTCGAACACATGTGCCACATGGATGTGGAACACATCACCCTTTGCGCGGGTTCGCGTTTTTCGGGTGGTGATGTGCCTCTCGTGCGCTGGAGCTCCGGCAATCGCAGGGTCTGTGTGGGCTATTGCAGTCCTTCGGGCTCCGCTCCGAGCCTCCGTGCCCGTGCAGTGGTTTCGTAACACTTGCATCTTGAGTCCTTGTACCCTTTGCATTTCATTGCCACCTAGCTCGACTAGGTGGCGATTTTCGTATATAGTATTTATTGGCTATTACAATTGGCTCTAAATTCTCGGGGGGGGGGACATTAAAGGTGTTTTTCATGGTGTAATTTGTTTAGAAAATTTCTTGATAATATTTCACATACCAGACTACTTTCACTTATAAGAAATAAAATAACCGATATTAGAACATTAGATTTGATAGAAATGATTATAAAAAGTTTTGAAACAAAATTAGATACAGGACTACCACTAGGAAATGTAACTAGTCAATTATTTGCAAATATATATCTCAATGAACTTGATCAATTTATAAAACATAAATTAAAGATAAGATATTATATTAGATACTGTGATGACTTTGTTATTCTTGATGAAGATAAAGAAGTACTAGAAAAATATCTCAAAGAAATTAATTGCTTTCTTATAAGTGAATCATTGCTTGAATTATATTCGAATAAAATTACATTTCGTAAGATTTCACAAGGTATAGATTTTCTAGGATATATCGTATTTCCTCATTATATTATTCTGAGAACAAAAACAAAGAAAAGAATTATAAAGAAAATCAAATATTCTATTCAGCAATATAATGACAATCAAATTACAAGGGGAATTCTCGATTCAAGAATATCTTCTTATTTAGGAATACTTACACATTGTTATGGTAATAAGATCAAAGCTGAAATTTTCTCCATATTGCAAAGAAACCCCATTTAAGCTAATATAACATTATTATGGTAAACCGAATGAGGGCCAATAGGTCGCATCGCGACAACAGACGTTCACATCACGCCTTAGATGATGTACGACTTTCTAAATGCACGAATTGCGGATCACAGCATATACGGCATACAATGTGTGAAAAATGTGGCACGTACAGAGGTAGAAAGGTAATAGATATGACAGCGATAGTAGCAAAGAATGCAGCAAAAAAGAAAAGGGCAGAAGTAAAAGCGAAGTGAAATGTTTAAGGGATCCGTTCTTCAAAATTGAAATAAATATGGCAAATAGACATCTCTCACGTTCAGTAGTACTCCAATCACTCTTCGAGTGGGACTTTCGAGGTTGCCATGATGAAAATGCAAAGGAAATAATCACCCGAATCGTAAAGGAATTTGCTCCTGGTATGGGTGATTTTTCCTTTATAGAAGATTTGATGATGAATGTCTTAGCAAAAAAGGAAGATTTGGATAAGATAATAGAGAAGGCGGCGCCGGATTGGCCTCTCGATAAAATCTCGGTAATAGATAGAAATATTCTCAGAATGGGACTCTATGAACTTCTCTTTGCCGATCGCGCGGAAGTACCAGCGAAGGTGGCTATAAATGAAGCGATAGAATTAGCAAAGTCTTTCGGTGGAGAAAATAGTGGTAAGTTTATAAACGGCGTGCTCGGCTCTATATATAAGGAGCTTGGCGAGCCGGGAAAGGATTCTGAACCAAAAAAAAAGAAAAAAATAGAAGACATTCCTTATGAGCAAATGCCAATACAAAATCTCGGTGGAGCAGTGATATATGCTAAAGATAAGGGAGAAATTTATCTTGCATTCGTCCATGATATTTTCGGCCATTGGACTCTTTCGAAGGGTAAAATAGCAGATGGTGATATACGATCTGGTACTATAGCTAAAGTGAAGGAAGAAATGGGTCTTGATATAGTAATAAAGGAAGATTTGGGAAATAATGAATATATTGCAAGTGATCCAGAAAAAGGAAAAATGAGAAAACAAGTCCATTATTTCCTTGCAGAATCAGGATTTGATGATATAAAGCTGGCCGATAAACCAGGACTCGATGATGCGAAATGGTTTCGCCTTGCCGATATACTTGAACTAAATTTCTATAATGATATATTACCAATTGTTACCAAAGCTATTACAATATTGAATCAGGATAAATAATAAGAATTAGATAAAAAAACAAAAAAACATGCCCGATTTCGAAAAATTAGCAAAAAGAATAAATGTAGAATTCAATGATATCAATCTTCTGAAAAGAGCCTGTATTCATCGTTCGTATTTGAATGAAAATAGAGGGGTGGGACTTGAACATAATGAAAGATTGGAATTCTTAGGTGATGCAGTACTTGAACTCGTCGTTACCAGTTTCCTTTTTCGTAAATATCCAGATAAAAATGAAGGAGAAATGACTTCATATCGTTCGGCACTTGTAAATACCCATAGTCTTTCTAAGGTAGCTCTTCATATCGGTGTCGATGAATACCTTCTCCTTTCAAAAGGTGAGACTAAGGATACAGGACGCGCCAGATCTATTATTCATGCAGATACTATAGAAGCTATTATAGGTGCTGTATATCTCGATAAAGGATACGATGCAGCAGCCAATTTTATTTCATCAGAACTTCTAGAAGTCATAGATATAGATGAAATAGTAGAAAATAAAACATGGCTCGATGCTAAAAGCCGTTTTCAAGAAAAAGCTCAAGAAATAACAGGTTTTACGCCAGTTTATAAAACTTTGAAGGAAATGGGACCAGATCATAATAAATCATTTACATTAGGAGTATTTCTAGGCGATATACAGGTAGCTATAGGTATAGGACTTTCCAAACAAGAAGCAGAACAGAAAGCGGCGGAGAAGGCGCTTGAGGTGAAGGGATGGTAGGGATGAGTTTCTTTATGCTAAAATAAACTCATGTATCTCAAATCATTAGAGATTTCTGGTTTTAAGTCTTTTGCGAAAAAGGCAATACTTAATTTCAATTCCCCGATATCTGCCATAGTCGGTCCAAACGGATCGGGAAAATCAAATGTAGCTGAAGCATTCCGCTTTGTTTTAGGTGAGCAATCAATAAAGTCTATGCGTGGCAAGCGTGGTGAAGATCTTATCTATAACGGCGGTGGTGATGGAGTAAAGGTGAATAGAGCTGGAGTTAAGGTAGTTTTTGACAATAGTCTAAAGGCTGGACAGAGGATGCTCAATATAGACTTTGATGAAGTAGCTTTAGAGCGCGTGGTGCATCGGGATAATTCAAATGAATATTTCATAAATAGTTCGCCAGTACGTCTGCGTGATATTGTCGAGCTTCTTTCTGGTGCACATATCGGCGCTTCAGGCCATCATATTATTTCCCAAGGAGAAGCCGATAGAATACTCAATACCAGTATTCGTGAAAGAAGAGAGATGATAGAAGATGCTCTTGGTCTTAAGATTTATCAATATAAGAAAATAGAAAGTCAAAGAAAGTTAGAGAAGACTGAAGAAAATATGAAATCCGTAGAATCTCTTAGAAGGGAAATTGCTCCGCATTTAAAATTCTTGAAAAAACAAGTAGAAAAAGTAGAAAAAGTGCAAGAATTGAGAGAAGAGCTTCGAAGAGTCTATAAAGAATATTTTAAAAGAGAAGAAACATATCTGAGACATGAAAAAGAGAAAATAAATAATGAAAAAAGCCCTTTAATAAAAGAGCTTGAAACTCTGAATAATGAAATAATACAAGCGAAGAGAACATTGGAGCAATCAAAAAATAGAGATGCGAAGAGCAATGAATTAATTGTTCTAGAAGGTCTTTTGCATAAAATACGTCTTGAAAAAGATTCTATTATGCGAGAACTTGGGAAAATAGAGGGTGAAATTCATGCCGGGGAAAGGACTATAGCTAAGGAAAGAGAAAAACAGACAAAGGATGAATTTAAGACGGTATATTTAAGGGATGTAGAGGAAATCGTAAAAAGGATTGATATTTTGAAAAGTATTTCAGAAATAAAAGAGCTTTTATTTGGTTTTATTTCATCTCATAAGAATAAAGAAGATTCAGCTTTAATTGCCGAAACTGAAAAAGAATTGATTGATTTGAGAAATAAAAAAGGAGAATTTGAAAAGAAATTAAAAAATCTTGATGAAAATGAAAGAATAAAAATCCTAGAATACAATGAGCTTAGACAGAAAATAGAATATGAAAAAGATTCAAATAGAGATGCTGAAAAAAATATATTCAAGATAATAGCTAGACAAAATGAACTTCATGGACTTATAAATGGCATTAAAACTCGTGAAGACAAGCTTATCTTGGAAGAAGAATCTTTTAAAAGGGAATTGGAAGAAGCCTATATCATAGCCGGAAGAGAGACTTCTGATTATAAAGGGCATTTGATTGTCAATATGGATGAAGATAGGAATCATCAATATGAACGCTTAAAATCTATTGAAAAAATAAAGATAAGAATAGAGGATTCTGGTACTGGAAATAGTTTCGATATATTGAAAGAACATAAGGAAGTGGAGGATAGGGATACATTTCTTGCACGGGAACTCAATGATCTAGAGATTTCAAAACAGAGTTTACATAATCTTATCGCTGATCTCGATGCACGAATCGACATAGAGTTTAAAGAAGGGATTTTGAAAATAAATGCACAGTTTCAAAAATATTTTTCTTTGATGTTTGGTGGTGGTTCTGCTCTGTTGACTGTCATAAGGGAAAAGAAAAGAAAGAAAAAATCAGATACCGATCTTTCGGAAGTGCTTTCAGCAGGGGAGGAAGAAATAATAGAAGAAGAGGAGGAAGGTGAGGAAGGGATAGATATAAATGTGAATTTGCCAAGAAAAAAGATAAAGGGTCTAATGATGCTCTCTGGTGGAGAGCGCGCTTTGACTTCTATTGCTCTACTTTTCGCTATTTCTCAAGTCAATCCTCCACCATTTATCATCTTAGATGAGACGGATGCAGCACTTGATGAAGCTAATTCTAGAAAATATGGAGATATGATCGCAAATCTCTCCAGATATTCTCAGCTTATCTTGATTACACACAATCGTGAGACTATGTCTCGCGCCGGGGTACTTTATGGAGTGACTATGGATTCTGGCGGGGTATCTAAGCTTCTTTCTATACAATTCGAGGAGGCATTACAGGTTGCGAAATGAAATCCCAATATAATTATGCTACAATAAACCCATAAACCCAAACTATATTATATGCCCCCCAACCCCGAACAACCATTCATAATACCAAAGGAAAAGCTAATAGAAGGTCTCAAGACAGGAGACTATAGAGTTCTATCAGATGAGGAAGAAGCAGAATTAAGAGGAACAAAAGTAAAGAAAGAAGAAAAACCACCTACCCAAGAGTCACCACAAGATATTGAATCAATAAATACAAAATACACTAATTTCCTAAAAGAAACATATAAAATATGGAGTATAGATGATAATACTATAAATCAAGCCAATATTACACCAGAAATCATCAATCCATCCAATATAGACTATGAAGCAAGGAAAAACGACACAGACCCCACCAAATTCGGAGAATACACAGTAAATCCAGAAACACAAAACATAGATTTTAAAAACGCCAAACTATTTACACTACCAGAAGAAGAACAGAAAGAACTAGAAGGTAAGACTCTATCAGAAGTAGCAGAATACATAAAAACCACATATGGTAATAGATACCATATACCTGGTATTGAATTCTGGAAATACATACTAGAAAACCCAGATAAAGCCCCAAATGAATTAAAAGACGGTAAATACCACTTCTTCTTTGGTTCCCTCGTTCGTGCTTCGGATGGCGATTGGCGTGTGCCTTATGCGAACTGGCATGGATCGCAGTGGGATCGCTATGGTCTTCGGTTCGTCTATAGTTGGGCTTCGCGCTATCGGGTCGTTCTCCTCGAGACTATTTGATATTTGACCATATCCTTTCCCCTGCCTATTTTGCTCTCTATTCTGCACCCTGTTTTTTGCTGTTGGGAAAATTTTGAGTTTGGGATTATAGAGGAATTGTGATATAATACTACCATGGAATTTAGACAAACATTGTTCTGGGATACAGATCCGAAGAGGATAAATAAAGAGAAAAACGCAGAGTATATTATTGAGCGCGTTTTGGATTTTGGTAATGATAAGGAGGTGAGCTGGGTATATCATAATTATGATAAATCAATGTTAAAGAAAGTGGTTGATAATCCAAGGCGGTTGAGGCCTAGAGCAAAAAAATTATGGAAACTAATATTGCAGGATTAATAGAAAAAAATTTTAAATCGTTACCAGAAAACACGGTTAAGGCTTTTAATTTTTTATCTAAACAAGAATGGATTTCTAGATCCGGCTGGTATCTGGCTGGCGGAACCGCATTAGCACTACAAACGGGTAATAGATTATCAGTTGATTTAGATTTTTTCACTACCGAAAGAGATTTTAAAAATGAGATATTTTTAAAGAATTTTTCTAATAATAAAGATTGGAAAATAGATTTTGAGGAAAATAATACTATTTATGGAATTCTATTAGGATGTAAAGTTAGCTTTATTGCATATCCCTTCTTTATCCCTAAAGAAGTCTATATAAAATATGGTTATGTAAACATCCTTCAACCACGAGATATAGCTGTAATGAAAGTGATAGCTGTATCACAAAGAGGAAAAAAGAGAGATTTCTTTGACCTATTTTGGATAGCGAAAAATCTCGAGCCACTTAAAGATGTTATTAAGAGGTTAAGAGATCAATATCCTTCTGTTGCTCATGATTATAATCATATATTAAAAAGCCTTATATATTTTAATGATGCAGAAAATGATCCAGAGCCTATAATAAATTTCAAGACAGATTGGAAAGAGGTTAAGGGATATTTTGAAAAGGAAATACCTAGAATCACAGAAGAATTGATTTTGATGGGATAAATAATATATTATGCCAGAACCATTTCCACTTCCACAATCAGAAAATTTAGAAGGTAGTGATAAAAAAAACTTTGAATTTAAAGATTTAGAATCAGCTGAAGAATATTTGCAATGGAAAGAGACTGTACCAGAGGGAGTCAGGAGACTCATAGAAAGAAAGATGAAAGGTGGTGATGTAGGAACCTCACAAACAGGATTACCACTTGAGGATCAATTTTTGGATGCATTAGGTGGTATTTTGGCTGGAGTAGAGAATAAAGAAGTAGGTATAGACAAGAGAGTTCGAAATTTCTTAAAAAGTTTCAATAGAATAAATACAGAAGTGGGATACATAAATCCACTTGATTATCTCACTGATATTGATGTGTCATGGCAAAAAAAGATAGAAATATATAATACTCAATTTAAGGCTATTATCGAATGGTTGTCGGCAAAAGATATTGAGAATCTTATGAAAAAAGCGGAAGATGATGCTATAGGTAAAGAAGGTAAAGATAAACAGGGAAATAGAAAAGAAGAAAAAAGACTAAATCCTCCAAAGAGTAAAAAGGTTTCATCATCAATGAAATCTGGAGTAGAGAAAAAAGAAAGAGTACCCGATGTACATTTTTCAGTCTATCCATTTTGGGGTGGTTATTATTATGATAATATCTTACATATATTTAATCCTGAAACAGGAGACTGGGAGGGCTGGAATGATGAAATTACCAAAGCAGAAAAAATGGATTTAGACCCATTAAGTATTCGCATTATTTCTGGTTCTGTCAGAGGTGGTGATTCTATGAATATTTCATTGCCTGATAATTGGGCACCTGATTTTGAAAGTATAGAAATTGATGCACCAAATGACAAAATTTCTTTTTCTAGAAATGCGGATGGTTTGTGGATTATGAAAATTGATGTAGAGGGAACTTTTTCGTATAAAATAAAAATTGGTCGGTTACTAGTGATGGAAAAAGATAATCAAGCAGAAAAAGCAATTATTCATGGAGAATTACCGAAAGAAATAAAAAATAAATTAACTGAATTTAGGAAAGAGAATCTGCCAAGGATGAAACTGTATAGGAAAGTAACTAAATTCATTAGAGATAGTCTAAATTATTCAAATAATCCAGAAGCTTGGAAAGAGTACATAGCAAATCCAGAGGATTTTATTAAAAAAGTCTGGGAGAGAAAAGAAGCAGATTGCTTTGTGGCTAATACTTTGGCAATAAAAGCATTACAAGAGATAGGTGCTACTTGTTCTTTCGTGGCAGGATATAGTGTCCGAGAAAAGGATGATTCTGGTTCGGCAATTATGCATAATGGCAATGATCATGCTTGGTTTAAAGTTTGGGATATGGAATCTAGTAGATGGGTGAGGCTCGATGCAACACCAAAGGGTGATCCGAGTGTTGATGAAGAAAAACAAGAAAAAGATTTGAATAACGATAATAATGAAGGAGATTATGGTGAGCAAGATGAGATCGCTTCAGAAGAAAAAACAAAGAAAGAAATAGAGAAAAAGAAAAAAGAAAAAAAGACTGGTGGTAATGGTAAAGGAAAAAAAGTATTTAATATGATAGAAAATGAATTTGCAAGACTTGCAGAGTGTACTGAATCACAAGCCAGAGAATTCCTAAAGGCATTGGAAAAAATAAGAGAAATAAGAGATGAAAATGGAGTTATAATATCTGATCTATTACTAGCCGAATGGCAGAAAGTAGTAACTTCGAGAATAGTGGAGAAAGATGAATATAGAGGCCCTGTGAGAATGGATGAAGGGGATTATCTGGAGGATGTAGTGGATGCCTCTATAGATATAAGGTCTAGAGAAAATAATCCAACTGGATTTGAAAGAATAGTAAAAGAAGAAAAACTCGAAACTGATTTTGGCGGATTGTGTCTATATTTTTCTTTTGACTTGTCTGGTTCTATGGATGAACCAGATCCTGTAACAGGGAGAAAGAAATGTGATGTACAGAGAGATACAGCCTTGCTTTTTATAGATAGTATTATGCAATGTGCTATTCTCGCGAAGAGATTTTCTTCCAGCGAAGGAGATATATTACCCATAAAGATTATGGTCACCGTGGCTTCATCTAGTGGAGAAGTAAAACTCCCCCTGACAGAGAAATGGGGTCCGAAGGAACAATGGGCATTGTATTCTGCTTTAAATAAAGTAGCTAGTGGGGGTACACCTACGCATGAAACTTTGATGAAAATAGAACAAACTCTTGATGCAGAAAAGATGATAGAGAAAGCAAAAAGGATTACAGATGATAAAAAACCAATTCACTATACAGCTGAAATTTCTGATGGTGCACCAGATGATTTCACAGAAACAGAAAATAAACACAGAGATTTGAAGAAGAAAGGTATGGTCATCAGAAGTTATGTAATAGGTGGTGCATCAGCGAGTGAAGACGCAGCTCCGACACTAGAATCATTCTCACAGTTACCAAGTATCCTTTCAAAAGATATAAAAGAGTTGTTTTCTAAGTTAAGACCGAATATAATAAAAGGATAAAATAATATGAAAAATCTAGAAGAAATAAGTATAGAGATGGGTGGGATAGAAGAAAATAGATTAGAGATTGTGAAAGATGATCCTATAGGTGTTTTTCTAGATAAAATCGGTAAGGAAGAAAAAGAAAGGGACATTAGTGGAAGAATAGATTTTTCATATTTATCTCCAGCACAAAAAGCAGAATCTATGTGGGCATTATTCCAAGAATTAAAAGGAAGGATGTCTGGAAGAAAGTCGGGAAAACCAAATACAAAAGAAATACAACTTTTAAAATTGTTATATGAAGATGAGGAAACGAAGACATTGTATTTATCTGAAAATACTCGTCATTTAAAGGAAGATGCAGAGATAAATGGAAATTATGATAAATATAATATCTTAAAGGCTAAATTAGAAAACATCGATGGTGCAATAGAAGAATCTCTTAAAAATCTTTTTAGTAAAAGAGGTGGAGAAGTCAGTGAATTTGATTTATTATTATTAGAGAGTAATAAAAGGGATCTAGATAGAGTGAGATTGGAAATCGAGACTCTGATAGATGAAGATCCTAAATTAGGAGCTTTATCTCAATATGAAAAATTAAAAGGGTATAGTGAGCAACTCAAGACAGAAAAATTTATATGGACTCAGTCTAGAATAGAAGCGTTGGAGAGAATAGAGCGTGCAGCTCTGAGTGGTAAGCCTATCCTTATATCTGGTGAAAGTGGCACAGGTAAATCAACTCTTTTTGAGGCGACTGCATTAAAATTAACTGGTTTACCATGTACTAGGACGGCAGGTAAGGATACTAGGTTTGCTAGAGAGATTGCTACTCCTGGCATTAAGCCTGAAGGGGGAGGTGAAGATTTTTTTAGATATAAATCTGTTGGTTTTGCTGTAACAGGTAAAAATTCTACTCTTGATTCAAGACCACTAAATGAAGGTTCTTGGGTTCTTGATGATGAGTTTAATTTACATGAAGATCAATTAACAAGAATAGATTTTGTTAGTAAATGTGTACCTGGAAAAGAAATTATGATGCCTGAGACTAATAGACTAGAGAGAGTTCAAAAAAATTTCTTATATGGAGCAGCTGTTAATCTTGAATCAGAAAAATACACACGAAAGAAGATGGAAGCACCAACAATTAGAAAATTCGCAAAGGTAGATCTGGACTATAATGAACAGACTCAAGAGAATCCAGAAATATATGAAATGTTACTATCTGCACTTATGGATGAAAATGGGCGAGTTCGCGGATCAAAAGCTGAATTATCACCAAATTATGAATATAAAGAAGAAAAAGATAGAGTCACCCTAGCAAATGGTCAAGAAATTTCAAGAAATGTAAAAACAAGGCAATTAAAGGATTGGGAGGAAGTAGAAGTAAAAAATGGTGGTAAAGTAGAGAAAATAAATCAACCTGTCGGCGGATTCTTATGGAAATTTGCTAATATTTTAAATCATCTCAATCTATCCTTCTCTCATAGAGAAACAGTATTAAAACATAAAAAAGAAGGTCAATATAGTAAAGATCTTATAATAGATATAGGTACTGTCTTAGGTTGGATGAATGAATATACTAAAGTCCGGGATGCACAGGGTTTAGAGGGATTTATCCTTATGAAAATACATGAAGAATTTCTAGATACTAATGTGTATTCAAAGGAAGACAAGCAACTCCTAAGGGATTTCTTTAATTATTATGGAATAAACACTGATAAAAAACCAGAGGAATATGATAAAGTCGATTTTGAAGTAATGACACCAAATGATATAGGATTATTATCTCCTAGAGTGAAATATAAAGAAGTTATTAGGCAAGACCCTATAATTACAGAAGGTCGTTTTGTTGAACCTCAGGGTAATCTTGTAGAATATTTTATCAAGCCATTTGAAGATGGTAGGATAACGATTCCGCTTGGAAAAATAATTAAGGATAAAGAAGGTAGAATTTTTGAATTCGTGGGTATTTCAAAAGATAAAGGAGAGCCAATATTTAAACCTTATGAGAATTCAAAGAAAGTACAAAGGCAAGAAAGAAATAAACCTGAGGTGAACAATGTTCAAGTGGAAGAAATCAAACAAAAAAATGAATCTTTCTTAAAGCAAACTTTTGAAATATGGTATGATGCACAGAAAGCACAAGTAGAGCAGAAGCCGATTATTGTCAATCCTAAAGACCAAGATTATGATGCATTAAAAAACGACACAAACCCCACCAAATTCGGAGAATACACAGTAAATCCAGAAACACAAAACATAAACCTTGAGAAAACAAGAATAGTTACACTACCAAAAGCAGAACAGAAAGCACTAGAAGGTAAACAACTACACGAAGTAGCAGAATACATAAAAACCACATATGGTAATAGATACCATATACCTGGTATTGAATTCTGGAAATACATACTAGAAAACCCAGATAAAGCCCCAAATGAATTAAAAGACGGTAAATACCACTTCTATTTTGGTTCCCTCATTCGCCCTTCGGATGGCTATTGGAATGTGCCTTACGCGAGCTGGCGTGGATCGCTGTGGTATCGCTATAGAGATCGGCTCGACTATAGTTGGGATTCGGACTATCGGGTCGTTCTCCTCGAGACTATTTGATATTTGATTCTATCCTTTCCCCTGCCTATTTTGCCTTCTATCTTGAACCCTGTTTTTTGCCGTTGCGAATTTTTTTGAGTTTTTACACTGGAACAAAATCCAAAGTCTTTTTATCAAGATCAGCTCCTATGACCTTGAATTTCATTGAATCTCCCAAAGTAAATCTTTTTCTAGTTTTTTGACCGACTATAGAGTATGTCTTTTTATCAAATTCATAATAATCATCACCTATATCCTTGATCTTTATCATACCTTCTGATTTTGTTTCATTTTCTTCTACATAAAGCCCCCATTCTGTCACGCCAGATATTGTACCTTGAAATTCTTGGCCGATTTTATCCGACATATATTCGACTTGTTTGAGCTTTTTTGATTCTCTTTCTGCTCCAGTCGCATCGATCTCTCTATTCGTGGATTGTTCTGCTATTTTTTGGAATTCTATTATTTCTTTATCTCCGAATGGTTCATGATGAAGATGTCTTTGTAAAATTCTTTGTATAAGAAGATCGGGATAACGACGAATCGGTGAAGTGAAATGGGTATAATAATCGAAGGCAAGGCCGAAATGACCGATATTTTTTGTTGAATATACTGCTTTTTGCATAGAACGTATAACAGCTGTGCTTATAAGAGCCTCATGAGATGTTCCTTTTATTTGTTTTAAAAGACTTTTTATATCATGAGCCGTGACCTTTCCTTCCTTTGTATTCAATCTATATCCCAAGGCTCTTACGAATATTGAGAGTTCGAGCATTCTTTCTTGATCTGGAATATCATGAATACGATATATCGAACCGGTGTCCCTTTTACCTGTTTTCTTTATAGAATCGAAAATATGCTTAGCTACTTCACGGTTGGCAAGTAGCATATATTCTTCGACGAGTTTATGTGTATCAAGTCTTTCTTTTTTATATACTCCTATAGGCTTGCCATTTCCATCAAGATTGAATTTTATTTCTTCTTGTTCGAATTCTATTGCACCTTTTTTAAATTTTTCTCTTTGCAATATCTTCGCTATTTCATTCAATTTATTTAATTCAATAAAATGCTTTCCAGCTCTCTTATTCAAGATTTCTTGGGCGCTTTCATATGTAAAACGATGATCTGAATTTATAATCGTCTTTCCGAATGATCTTTCCAATACTTCTCCATTATGATTCATCACAAACCAAGCGGAAAATGTGAGTTTATCTTCATTTGGATTTAAACTGCATACATCATTTGAAAGGACTTCTGGAAGCATGGGAATAGTACGATCTACTAGATATATAGAACATCCACGTTTAAGAGCTTCTTTATCCAAGGCTGTTTTCTCCTTTACATAATGGCTTACATCAGCAATATGTACACCGATTTCATATTTTCCATTTTCTAAATCTTTGAATGAAATAGCGTCGTCAAAGTCTTTAGCATCGAAGGGGTCAATGGTAAATGTAAGAGTTTTTCGGAAATCATGTCTTTTAGGTATTTCATTTTCAATATCTTTTATTTTATTTCTTTCAATAGTATCGGCCTCTTTTTCCACATCCTTGGGGAAATTTATTTCAAATCCTTTTTCGAGAACAATTGATTCCATTTCAGTATTATTATCTCCTTTTTTACCTATTATCTTTATGATATTTCCTGTTGGATTTTTCTTTGCATCTTTCCATTCATCCATCTTTACAAATACTTTATCACCTATAGAAACCTTCTTTATATCAGAAGGGGAAAGGACTATAGAAGCATAAGCTTTTTTATCATCTGGATATGCTGTAAGTATTCCTTCTCTACTATCTACCGTACAGACAAAAGAATCCCTTTTTCTTTCTATCACCCTTACAATTTCGGCAGTTTCTTGTCCGTATTGATTTATCTTACCAATTCTTGCCTCTACAGTATCTCCATTTAATGCAGTATTTAGAAAACCGACATCTATAATAATGTCTTTTTCTATGTCTTTCGGATTTTTGATAAAGCCCATACCTTTACGGTTTGTCATTATTATTCCGATTAATGTCTTTTGATTTTTCACCCGATTACTATACCCTAGATTGCCTTTTTTTAACAGGTCTGATAGTATGGCTTCCATGTTAATGATACGATTACAAAGAGTAGGGAGGAAACATGAGCCGGTATTTCGCCTTGTTTTAACTGATTCAAAGAACAGTACAA
>ERZ1292623.1731-Hain-H51-01um-R1-1731-length-20510-cov-5_pt1 | contig 20510 bp, 20 predicted proteins | sample MGYA00564398_ERZ1292623 | MGnify/ENA primary metagenome ERZ1292623 (study PRJEB36523, sample SAMEA6512633) | groundwater metagenome | collected 2019-01-07 | study: AquaDiva: Metagenomics assemblies of 32 groundwater samples | reverse complement strand
CCTCTCCTTCAGTACTGTTTTTTACAAACTCGACAAAATTGTAGTCGCGGTTGATGTTACCAGCTAGTCTTTTGGTTCCGACTTGGGCGTCTTGAACCCACCGCACCATCTTTGCTAGTTCCGGATCCAGCATAAGTTCCCTCCTTAATCAAATTCACCCTTTAAGAATTTCCTTAGATTCTCCTCGGCTTCTTTCCTGCCTCTTTCTCTTTGCGCCCTGGAGAATGCTGTATCGTTAGCTATTTTTTGCCTTGTGATATGTTCGAAATAGGAATCAAAATACTGAAATTCTTCCCGGTCTTCTTCACAGTAAATTCTGGAAAAGATCAAATTCACGGCTCCTCCAAACCACACGCAAACCAAAAAGCGTGGCTTGGGAAATAATGTTTTCTCAATAACAGCATACAGTCTTCCCTTGCTAGTTTCCTTCTCGAATTTAACACTCCCCTTATCCATGTTTGGGTACTCCGGATAGAAGGAAACAACCCGCATCTGACGTATTCTCAACAAAACTTGCCTTAACTCTTCCGAAAACATATTAACACCACTCCTTTCGGCTTTTCTGTTATAATTTAATTGTGGAAGATCCGAGGCTGTTATATTGATAACAGATTCTTTAGTTTTAGTCAAATGAGACGTTATGCGTTTTCAGGTACCACAATTCATTGAAACCGAAAGTAAAATTATCGGCCCGCTCACCATCAAGCAGTTCATGTACTTGGCGGCCGGGGGAATTTTAGTTTTTGTTCTGCGCTATGTATTTTACAACCTTTTTTACTGGTTATTGGCCAGCGCGCCAATCGTTTTTTTAGCCGTCGCCTTGGCATTTTACCGAATTGACGGCATTCCCTTGCCCCGCTACATGATGCTGGCGGTATATTTCCTGACCGGTCCCAAAAAATATATTTTTAAAAAAGGCGGGGGCATCAATGGCTCTGAGCCCATTCTTCCGGGAGAAAACATCAACCATGGCAACTAACAAACCGGTCAAAGAATCAACCACCAAGGAATTCGTGGAAATAGCCAGCATCCGGGGATCTGTTTTAATTTTGAAAAATGGCTCGTTGCGGTCCATCGTCAGGGTCAGTTCCATGAACTTTGAACTGAAATCAAATGATGAGCAAATTGCCATTATCCGCGGATTTCAAAATTTTCTCAACTCAATCGATTTTCCTCTACAAATTACGGTTAGTTCCCGGAAACTTGATATTAATCCCTATTTAAAATCGCTGGATGAGCTGATGGAAAAACAGTCCAATGAATTGTTGCGTATTCAGTTGGCCGAGTATTCCCGCTTTGTGCGCGGCCTAACCGAGCTGGGCGACATCATGGCCAAAACCTTCTATATTGCCGTTCCTTTTTATGTCGTCGAAGACACGAAAGGTCGGACTGGCCCGTTGGATACCTTTAAAAGTATTTTTTCGCCATCGACTTTTGTAAAAACCATCAGCGAAGAGGATCTTGAAAATTATCGCCTTCAGATTAATCAAAGAATAGATATTATCGTTGAGGGTCTAAGCGGCATGGGACTGGAAACAAAAACCCTAGCCGAAGATGAACTAATTAACTTGTTTTATCAGTTCTATAATCCGGGCCACACTTTCAGCTCGTAATTTCATAATTATGCCACTATTTGGAAAAAAAACTGAAACCCTGGCCTCTAGTCAGCCAGAGAATCTCAAACTCATTGATGATATTTTGGCGCCTTCGGCGGTTAATGTGGCTGCTAACTACATCCAGATCGGCGAGAAATTTGCCCGGACTCTGTTTGTGGCTACTTATCCAAGATACTTAAACACCAATTGGTTTTCACCGATTATCAATTTGGAGAAACCCATGGATGTCGCTATCTACGTTCACCCGGAAGACACGGGAGAAATTTTGAAACGTCTCCGTGATAAGCTTGGCCATTTCGAAGCCCAAATCATGGAGGATAATGCGGCCGGCAAAGTGAGGGATCCGATTCTAGAAACTGCCATCAATGATATTGAAGAGTTGAGGGATAAACTCCAGCAGGGAACTGATAAATTTTTCGAGTTGGGGGTATATATGACTATTTATGGGGATTCAGTCAAGGAACTGGATGAAACCGAAAACAAGATCAAGGCCATTCTAGATGCCCAGCTGATTTATACTAAGGAAACCACTTTCCGCATGAAAGAGGGGATTTTTTCAACCCTACCCCTCAATGACGACCAGTTAAATGTACACACCTCGCTTAATACGGAACCTATTTCTTCGCTTTTTCCATTTGTCTCTTACGATCTAACTTCGGACAACGGGATTCTTTATGGTATTAATACCCATAACAATTCATTAGTGCTTTTTGATAGGTTTAGTTTAGAGAATGCAAACCAAGTTGTGTTCGGAAAAAGCGGTTCCGGAAAATCTTACAGCGTTAAGCTTGACATCTTACGAAGTTTAATGTTCGGCATGCAAATATTTATCGTTGATCCTGAAAACGAGTATAAATTTCTTTCTGATACTGTGGGTGGGACAGCGGTAAAAATTTCTATTTCTTCCGACGATCACGTGAATCCATTTGATTTGCCGCGGCCATTGCCGGATGAGAATCCAGCCGATGTGCTGCGCTCCCACATTCTTAATCTTTCTGGCCTGCTTAAGCTCATGTTGGGATCACTGACGCCGGAAGAAGATGCCATTCTGGACGAGGCCATTACTCAAACTTACGCTATTAAAGACATCACGCCAAATTCGGATTTCAAGAATACGGCGGCACCTTTGATGTCCGACCTGCAAAAAGTACTTGAAGGCATGACTGGCACCCAATCGCTGGTTACCCGTCTAAAAAAATATACCGAGGGAAGTTTTGCCGGTTTTCTGAATAGTCCCACCAATATTCCGTTGGACAATCAGTTAGTGACCTTCAGCATTAGAGACATGGAGGAAGAGCTCCGTCCCATTGCCATGTATTTGGTCCTAAATTATATCTGGACTCAAATCAGGGCTGAGCTAAAAAAACGCCTCCTCATCGTGGATGAGGCGTGGTGGTTGCTGAAATATGATGTCGGCGGTCAATTCCTACTGAACGTGGCCAAGCGGGCGCGCAAGTATTTCCTAGGTCTGACAACCATTTCTCAAGATATTCCGGACTTTATGAATTCGCCTTATGGTAAGCCGATTGTCACTAACTCTTCGCTTCAACTTTTGCTTAAGCAGTCGCCTGCTTCAATTGAATTGGTGAAACAGACTTTCAATTTGACCGACGCGGAAAAATATTTTTTGCTGGAGTCGCGGGTGGGGCACGGCTTGTTTTTCGCCGGCCAGAACCACGTCGCTCTGCGCGTGGTAGCCTCTTACGCCGAAGATCAAACTATTACCTCTGATCCGCGGCAAATCCTTGAAATCGAAGAAGCTAAAAAAGAGCTTGCCCAAACACCATAAAAACGCAGATTAATTAAGTTCATAGTATGGATTTGACGCCCGCGGAACAGCAGAATCAGTATGACCTTGCCGTAGCTCGTGCCCAACAGCGAGAGTTTTATGATGTTAAGGCTCGGGCTAGCGTGGTCAGGCCACCCTCCAAGCCAAAATACGCCTTCTTATTTTTAGTGGCCTTGATTGGCGACTTGGTTGATTGGTTATCATTAACCGGAATTGGCCTAATTGTAACTTACTTAGTTGATATATTTGTAGGCGCCGTATTGCTGTTGGCTGGTGTGCGGGCAAATTCAAAGTTAAAGGCGATAAAAAAATTTCAAGATGAAATTTCCCAGAATCTCGCTCATATTGAAAGGAGGCTTGTTTTTTATGCCCAAAATTACCGCCGGGCGCTGGTGGCCTCCAGAAAAGTTAAGGTTTTAAGGCGTCCGGTCAGACAAATTGCCCTGAAAATCTCTAAATTAATAAAGTCTGTTGGCAGAAACCCGGCTATGAAAAATATGGCAGCGATCGTGGCAGATTTATTTCCCTTTCTAGAGTTAGTCCCCTGGCGGACATTAAGCATCTATTTGACCTACCGCGATGAGAGCAAAACTTATGAAGAATCTTTGCCTTTTATTGAAGAATACGCTCTCGCTAAAAACGAAGAGTTAACGGCCTCTCAAGAATACCGCCAGACCATGGCTGAAGAATTCGCGCCTGAAGACAAAACAGACCCGTCCTTGTCCACCTAGACAAAATGAAAGCGATTAAATATTTTGTCCTGGTAGTTCCCGCTTTCACAATTATAATTCTTTTTCTCAACTTTCTCTCGACGGGATTTGGTTTTTCAATTATCCCGGGAAGGTCAACGATTATTGGCCATTCAATTATTGAACGTTTTAACGTTGTGGAAGAAAGGCGGAACCCGCCCCAGGAACCAGTAAAGCTTTCCAATGATAGGGTATTTTTTCCTATCTTTGATTCGGCGAGGAAAAGTGTTTTTTATTATGAGCCGGGGACTGGGTTTATTAAATCAGTTGCCCTATCGAACATTAACGGCGATTTTGTGGCCCCGGTCATGGTGGCGGAGATTAAACCCCGTCTTGAGGAAATCAGGTGGCTATCGTCCGGTAAAAGTCTAATTGCTATGGCGGGGGATGTTAGTTATTATTACGACTTGTCAGGCAATTATGTTCGCCGTCTGAACAAACCGCTATTCGATTCCACTCTTTCCGTCAGGGATTATAGGGTAGCATTTTTGGATTATGATGAAATGGTTGGGAAGGGTTATATTTCGGTATATTTACCGGCCGATGATTTAGTTAAGAAAATATTGCCTACTCGTTCCCAAAATTGGGAAGTGGCCTGGGCAAGCCAAGACAGTTTAAGCTTGATTAATTGGCCCGGGTCACGCCCCTCGGAAAATTACCTTTTTATTTTAAATGTTAACGATGGCAGTCTGCGGAAATTACTCGAAGGACGTAGTGGACTTGAGGTGGTATGGTCACCATTGGGCACGGCTTTCATTTTCTCGGAGACGGATCGGTTGGGCAATGTTCAGCTTAGTTTTTTTGACGTGAATTCGGCAACCGAAAAACGTATTGGTGATAACCTCCATGCCTCCAGTTGTATCTGGGACAATAAATCTCGGGGTATTTTTTGTTTTGACGAAAAGTTCTTGGTTTATATTAATATCGGGCCGGACAAACAAAAAACCATCATTCGTCAGGTTGATGCGGCGTTGATCGACACGGGATCGCTGTTTTTAACCGGCGATGAAAAATATTTAATATACAAAAGTCGAGCCGATTCTAAGCTGTATGGCCTCTGGTTAGATTGGTGATTGTTTGGTTCTCTAAACCTCGCGCAGATTCTCGGTTTTTATACCGCCCAACAGATAGAGAACAGGGAAATAGATCAATGAGGCCAAGGTGGCCCAAATAAATGAAAAGTGTAAAGGATGCACCATGGCCACGGTGATGATCGCTGCCAGTAACGACTTCAGGAAAACCCTACTTCCAAACATCACCCCGGTCTCTTTTTTAATTAACCAAAACAGTAAGATTGTAACTAGTAGTTCTGTAACCACTGTTGTTCCGGCCGCAGCATAATATGAGTACTTTGGGATAAAAAAAATATTGGCCCCGATATTGAAAATGGCACCGACAAAATATATCCACATGCCTTTTTTTTGGAGGTCAAGAGCGATCAAAGCATTACCGCCCAGATTGCCAAAAAAAATCAAAAATATTGCCACGCTTAAAATGCGAAGGATGGAAATTGACTGAACAAACTGCGCGCCCCCGATCAGATTAATGATATCGGCGGCGCGGAGATATATGAAAACCATGGTAGGAACGGCAAAAATCGATAATACGTCAAAGCTTTTTTTAAAAATAACTTTAAAACTCTTACGATCATCGAGGGCGTGTCTGGACATCAGGGGCATCACCAGTCCGAGGTAGATGGCCGGAAAAAAAATAATAGTTTCGAGTACCTTGTATGCCGCCGAGTAGACGCCCACATCATAGGCCGGTCTCAACAAAGAGAGGAGTACTGTATCTAGCTTAAAGTACAGTAGGACAAAGACCAGGGAAACCGCCACCGGCAATGTGGTCGTTGCTATCTTGCGCCAATAAATAATATCGAAAGATAGCCCTACTCTTACCAATCTTCGGGAGAACCAGAAAATTAAAAGAAAATGAACAATTTCAGAAAAGACGACCGCCCATATGAAAAAACTTAAACTATTACCGTTTCGTACGGCCCAAAACACCAGACCAAGTTGCACGCCACGGGCCGCTACATCCGCTAGGGAAACGTAATATAATTTTAAGTGTTTCTGAAAAATACCCGTCAGCAACTGAACCAAAGAAGAGAATATCGAAAAAATTGAAGCCACTAAAATTCCGAGCTTTACCTCAATGGGATAATTGAGAAACAGGGCGGTCAAATTGCCGATAACCAGAAATAGTAAAAGGGCAAAAAGTCGCAGGCTTAGAACATTGCTCACGATCAGCTTTTCATCGGCATCGCGTCTGGATACCTCTCTCACAAGAATTGAGTATAGGCCAAGGTCGGCCAGAGTTGTAAAAATAAACAAATAGGCAAAGATCAGACTGTAGTGACCATAGCCTTCCGGTCCGAGAGCCCGCGTTAACAAACCAACAATAATTAAACTGATCCCGCCAAGAATTAGGCGGGAGAGAGCGGCAACGCCAAAATTAGAAGAGATGGTGGTCAAGTTCAGAGATTGAGGGGACTTATCACCACCCGGCGTCTTGGTTCTTCACCAATACTTTCCGTCTGAATATCTTTATACGAAGCGAGTTCCGAGTGTACAAGTCTTCTTTCATAAGCGCTCATGGGCAGTAAAGCTTCGGCTTTTTGAGTACTAATCACCCGCTGGGCCGCACCGTGGGCCAGCGCCAAAACTTGGGTAGTCTTTGATTTTCGATAGTCATTAATGTCAATCACAAAACTGCCTCGCGTTTCTCCGGGACTTGTTTTTCTTGAAACAATCAGTCTGATTATATGCTCCAGGGCACCCAAATTCTGGCCGTTTTTTCCAATTAGCATACTTAAATCACGGTCGGACTCGATTGATACCATCGCAAAATTTTCACGAGTAGCTTCATTTTCCATAAGCTGCACCTGCCCCTTAAAGTCAAACTTATCTAAAATATCTTTGGTCACCTGAATAATTATTTTTTTGATATCAGCATTGTCTATCATAATTAGAATTTATGCGCTATTAATATTTTCTCTTAATAAGCAGTTGTTCGAAGATTGAAAATAGGGTAGTCACTACCCAATAAATTACCAGTCCCGTCGGTAAATTCCAGGAAATTATTATAACCATAACCGGAAAGAAATACAACATTTGCCTGCTCATCATGGCCGCGGTGATATCTTGACCTCCGGATGGATTAGTATTTACGGCGGCAAGTTTTGATTGAACGAACTGGAGGGCACCCGCCGTTACCGCCAGTAGGGGGCTTTTCTGTGAAAGATTGATTAAGCCAAGCGAAATGTTATTTATCGTGCCCGGACTGCTTACAAAAGAGTAAAGGGAATTCAGACTATTTGGCTCCAGTCCGAGCCTAAATGCCTGATACAGGGCAATTAAAACCGGCAGCTGTATGAGTATGGGAAGACAACCGGAAAAGGGGTTAACATTGTGTGTTTTATATAATTCAAGCGTGGCCCGACTCAACGCCGGCCGATCATTTTTATATTTTTCTTGCAGTTCCTTAATTTTTGGTTGCAGTCTGGCTAGCTCTCGCTGTGAGCGCAGGGTTTTTAAAGAAAGGGGAACGAAAATTAGTCTTATTATGACAGTCAGAATAACAATGGCCACGCCAAAATCCTGCCCTGGCATGAGATTATAAATCAATACCAGGGCGTTGAATATCGGCCTGAAAAAAATTTCATTAAATAGTTGGGTCATAAGATTGGTTTAGTCGGTGACAGGGTCGACGCCTCCCCTCGAAAACGGGTGGCATCTTAAAATCCGCCGCGCGGACATGGTGGCTCCCTTGCTCAAGCCATGTCTTTCTATGGCTTGATAGGCATATTCGGAACATGAGGGGTAGAAGCGGCATCTGGAAGCTCCAACTAATGCCCGCCCATGGTCCGGTGAAAAACTTTTCTGATATATTCGTATGATTTTAAGGATTAAGCTTTTCATTTTTAACTTGACCATAAATGGTTTTGATGACTTTTTCGAATTCGCTCTTGATTTCTCGAACTGACTTACCTACGATGGGTGGAGAAGCAGTTATGATTATATCAAAATATTTTTTGGAATAATCAAGTTCCTTGATAACGGCGGAGATTAATCTTTTTATTCTATTCCTAATGACCGCCTTCTTGGAAATCGCCATTGGCACCACAATACCAATGCGGCTGGCACTCAAAGGACTCTCCAGGAAACGCATAAAGAAAAAACTGCTTTTTACAGTTTTTCCTTCTTTAAACACCCTTTGAAATTCTTTGGGCGAGACTAGCCTAAAACTTTTTGGCAGGGCCATGGTTGTAGCTAAACAATTAGCCTATATCTGCCTTTTTGGCGGCGGCGGTTTATCACTTTGCGCCCGTTTTTACTCCTTGCCCTTTTGAGAAAACCGTGTTTAACTTTACGCTTTTTCTTTTTGGGATGATATAGGGTTATTTTCATAAAACAGTAGGCAAAACCATTAATTCATCTTACCAAAACGAGCCGCTTAGTCAAACCAATTACCCGCCTTGAAAATAATCCACTTTTTATACACACATTGTCAACGTAACAGATATGTTGAGAGTTGGAACGTTAAATTATACTTAACCTATCATCTAATGTTGTGAGTAAGATTTTTAATACCGTCTTAATTCGTAATAAATTGGGATGACCAACGAAGAACTTTGGAAAGCAGTCTTGGGCGAGATGGAAATATCCCTTTCTAGGGCAAATTTTACGACCTGGTTTAAGGGCACCACTATTATTTCCAATGCTAATGGGGCTATTTTAGTAAGTGTGCCCAATGGCTTTGTTAAAGAATGGCTTGAGAACAAATTTAATAAGCAAATATTCACGGTGATTCAAAATTATTTTTCTGAAATTAGGGAAATTAAATATATCATTGGTTCCGCTCGGATGGGCCCGCCTATTCCCAAGAGGGATTTTAGCCAATTTATTCCAGAAAAGATTAGCGAGGAAAAGCAGGATGCCGATATCGACAAGGCTACTAATCTCAACCGGCGCTACTCTTTTGACTCTTTTGTTGTTGGGCCAAACAATGAATTGGCGCACGCGGCCAGTTTAGCGGTTGCCAGAAGTCTAGGTAAGCTTTACAATCCATTATTTCTTTACGGGGGGGTAGGCTTGGGCAAGACTCACCTCCTGCAAGCTACCGGGAATGTTGTGGCCGCGACGGCGACAGAAAGGAAGATATTATACATTTCATCGGAAAGGTTGACCTCCGACATCGTTGAATCCCTTAAAAACAAAACTATTGAGGAAATGAAGCAAAAATATGCTCGTTTGGATTTATTAATTGTTGATGATATCCAATTTATTGCTGGAAAAGAACGGACGCAAGACATATTTTTTTCTACCTTTAATGAACTTTATGGAAAAAATAAACAGATCATTTTGTCGTCCGATCGGCCCCCCAGCGCTATACCCGCCCTCGAAGCTCGCCTGCGGTCTCGATTTGAGGGCGGTATGATTGCTGATATTGGCATCCCTGATTTTGAAACCAGATTAGCGATATTAAAAATAAAATCAAAAGATAAAAATTTTGAAATTGATAATGACTCTTTGAGCTACATTGCCTCAAATATCCAGAAGAATATTCGTGAACTCGAGGGCGCTCTGAATAGAATTATCGCTTTTAGCCAAATCTACAACAAAACCCCCGATCTTAAGGAAGTTAAAAAGCTTTTAGCGGCTTATTTGAGCACGCCCTACCGCAAAACCACCCACCAATCGATCCTTAAATCGGTGGCTGATTTTTACGGTGTCACACTCAATGACCTAACCAAAAGAAGCCGAAAAAAAGAAGTGGTCAGGCCTCGCCAAATTGCGATGTTTCTTTTAAGAGAGGAGGTAAAACTATCTTTTCCTGAAATTGGCTCTAAACTGGGAGGACGGGACCATTCCACCGCTATTCATGCTTATGAAAAAATTAAAAACGAAGAGGATTCCAATGAAACAACCAAACAAGAATTGGTTCTAATCAAAGAGAGGATATATCAGACTTTTGAAAATTCCTAAACTTAGTTAATAAATTGTTGGTAATTATGTTTGTAGGTGATGGGTAATTTACTCGCGGTCTGTCTAGATAAAGATCTGGAAGAATATATTCAGTAGGTACCCGGTATTTATCCAGTGGTTTATTAATAATCTATTCACAACTTAGGTTATCAAAAAGCGCAGTTATTACTTAAATATTGAAAAAATATCTGACTTCTCAACACCCTTAATAATAATGATTAAATTTATTTATCTATGAATATAATAATAAATCAAGAAAGTCTTCGTCGCGCTGCCCATATGGTCGAAAGGCTTGTTTCTAAAAACGTATCCTTACCGATTTTAAATACTATTTTATTGAAAACCGAAAATGGACGCTTAAGGCTTTCCGCCACCAATTTGGAAATGGGAATTAACTACTGGATCGCTGCCAAGATAAACCAGGAGGGAGAGGTAGCTGTGCCCGCGCGGGTATTTTCTGATTTTATTAATAATATAAAGGATGAAAAAACCACCCTTGTTTCCAATAAGAATGTAATTACCATTAATTCTGACCATTACCAAACGACAATTTTGGGCACTGAAACAAAGGATTTCCCCTTAATTCCGAGGGTGAAGAATGCCATCCAGTTTAAGATTGATAGTCAAGATTTAATAAGTGGATTGAATAGCGTACTTGATTCTGTTTCACTGTCAGAAACTAGGCCCGAGATCAGCGGGGTGTTTGTTAATATATTAAAAGAAAAGGTAGAATTTGCAGCCACCGATAGTTTTAGGCTGGCGGAGAAAATCATCAACCTAAATAGCGGTATCAATAAAAGTATTATTATTCCTAGAGCTGCCGCTCTTGAGTTGTCAAAAATAGCGGAAAGTACCGAGGGCGAAATCACTATTGCTATTTCTGATAATCAGATATTTGCTCTCGGCAGCGACTTTGAGTTTATCTCTAGATTGATAGATGGTCACTATCCTGAATATAAGAAGGTGATACCAGAAAAATTCATATCCTCGGTAAAAATTAACAAAGGCGACCTGGAAAGAAATATCCGATTGGCTAGTATTTTTTCCTCTAGTATATTTGATGTAAAACTAAAAACCGACACTGTTTCAATGCAAATCGCCGCCAAGAACAGCGACCGGGGCGAGATCCTTGCTTCCATCCCATGCCAGTCAGAAACAGAGCCATTTGAAATATCCGTCAATTATCGTTATTTACTCGACGGCTTAAGGGTTATCCCCGGGGAAAACATTCTAATTCAGTTTACCGGTGACGGTAGCCCGCTGGTTTTAAAGTCTGAAAATGAAAAAAACCAAACCTACGTCATAATGCCACTAAGAAGTTAACATGGAAAACCTAGACCTAAAACTTAGGAAGATAAAAGAAAACATTCAAGCTAAAGAAAAAGCGGATAGGATCTTAAAAGCGGGCGTTAGAAAGGTGTTGCTTTTGACGGTGGGAGATAATACTATTCTCGATGAATTCTATCTTAAAGCGGGTAAGCTAATATTACAAGCGAAAAACAAACCCAGTGCCAATGAGTTGTTTTTAAAAAAAGAGATGATTTTAAATCTCCTTTCCAGGGAGATGCCTACGGTAGTAATAAAGGAGATGATAGTCCGCTAGCCGTAACCCAAGACTGTACGGCCCATTCCCAATTATGGTATTGTGGATCACTTGCAGGGATCAAGGGCGGATCGCCCAGCGGATTATTTCTGTCAACGTAATGTAATATGGAATGAATGCCGTCTGTTTCCTGATAATTCCCATTTAACATTATTTTTTCCGCTATCACTGGATCTGGTTTGATAAACTCTTCAGGAGAAGTGCCCTCCAGAGCGCGCCCCATAAACTCGTGCCACAACGGGCCAGCCGCCGAAATACCGGCACCTTGGCGAGTCATGGGCTTATTGTCATTGTTTCCCGTCCAGACCCCGGCGACTAGCGATGGCGTGTAGCCAATTAGCCAACCATCTCTATTTTCTTGGGTAGTACCAGTTTTAGCGGCCACCGGCCAGTCGGGGAAATAAAGATAGCTGTTAAATCCAAACACCGGACTGCGAGCACGATTGTCAGATAAGATGTCATTTAATAACCTGGCCACTTGGACATCTACTACTCTTTCCTGATCGTCCTTATATTGCTCGAGTACAGTACCATCAGCTGCCACTACCTTGAGAATAAAAGCCGGAAGTTGTCGCAGACCATCGTTGGCGAAGACGCCATAGGCCATTACCATATCTATTAAGCGCACCTCTCCGCCTCCAAGAACCAGAGATAAACCATAGCGCGCGCGATCGTTCAGGGTGGTAATGCCCAAATCTTTAGCCAGATCAATCGTCTCATTTACTCCAGCCAGGTAAAGCACTTTGACCGAAGGAATGTTTAAGGATTGGGCCAGGGCGTTGCGAGCAGTGACGGGTCCGCGAAACCCGCCATCATAATCTTGGGGGTGGTAGCACTTCAAGCCATAGACATCCACCTCCTGCTCGCCGGACGAGTTGCAGTTAGGGTTAAACTCCGTTTTGATATCAAAAAGAATAGTTGAGTCGGTAAAGCCTTTTTGTAAAAACTTTGCGTAGGCAAAAGGCTTAAAGCTCGAACCGGGCTGTCTAAAACCTAACGCAACATTAAAATTCCCGTCGTTCTCAATGTCGAAATAATCCCTCGAGCCGACCATGGCTAAGATCTGACCGCTTTTAGGGTCGGCCGAGACCAGAGAAGCATTATTAGCTTTATATTTTTCAGCATTGGTTTGACCGTGTTTTGTAACCACGTCTTCGGCTATTGCCTGAAGATTTGTATCTAGCGTGGTGACAACTTTCAAACCCCCATTCTGGACCATGTCTTCACCGTATTTATTAATTAGGTATTCACGGGCCATCAATACAAAGTGCGGCGCGACGATATTTTCTCGAGGGGGCCGTAGTTTAGGTTGCTCGGTAATTGTTCCCTCGAGCGTTGAATCATCAATATATCCGAGATCATTCATGCGTTCAAGGATGTAATTTCTCCGCTGAATCAATTCAGAAAAATGATTGCCGTAAGGGGAATAATAACTGGGAGCTTTAGGCAGGCCCACCAAAAGAGCTGCTTCCGCCAGCTTAAGGTTGGCAGCAGGCTTGCCAAAATAAGTCTGACTGGCGGCCTCAATGCCATAAGCATTCGATCCGTATGGAATTTGGTTTAGATACATCCAGAATATCTCGTCTTTGGTAAACTCACGCTCAACTTTTATGGATAAGACAACCTCCTTGATTTTACGACTGATGGTTTTTTCATCACTAAGCAATGATTTTTTAATTAACTGTTGGGTAATGGTGGATCCGCCCTGGGAGGCGCTTAGACTGGTCAGGTCTTTGTAGAGCGCTCTTAAAATCCCGGTAAAATCAATACCGCGGTGGGTGTAGAATTCACTGTCTTCCGAAGCCAGCGTCGCTTTTTTTACCGAATCAGGAATTTGATCCCAGGGGATAATGGTTCTCTTCTCTTCACCATGTACGTCATAGAGAATAGTGGTTTCAGTCCGGTCGTAAATTTTGGTAGATTCGTTTATGCGTCTGGCGGCAATTACAGACGGATCGGGTATTTGGGCGGAGTAATAAGCAAAAGCGCTCAATAAAAAAACTAAGCCTATAATGGCCAGAGAAATACCCGCAAGGAGCATTTTTTTGACAGCTCTAAAAGCCGATTTTTTCATTATGATAGTGAAAATAATTTTGGCACAAACCCGGGTTATTTACAAGGTATAAGGCTTAAAGCTATGATGATAAAGATATGTTTGATAAAGTAATCACAAAAAAAAACGAGGTGGAAAAAATCTTTGGCCGCTATGTGGAAGACATTTTTCCTTCAAAGGAAAAGGCGATTGAGCTACTTACTTCTGGTAAAAAACTAACATTTTATCTTGGGATTGATCCTACCGGGCCGGATATTCATCTGGGCAATGCTACTAATCTTTTAGTTTTAAGGACAATTATGAATCTAGGTCACCGGGTGATCTTGCTTATTGGAGACTTTACGGCCCAAACCGGAGATCCCACCGATAAAGCAGCAACCAGAAAAGTTTTGAGTAGGGATCAGATACGGAATAATATGGAAACCTATCTTAAACAAGTCGGGAGAGTCTTAAAAAGAAACGCTTTTGAGACCAGCTATAACAGTAAATGGCTTGGGAAAATGACTTTTGATCAATTAAGGCTTGTGTTTCGACAATTTACGATTCAACAGTTGATTGCTAGAGATATGTTTAAGAAAAGAATCAGTGAGCAAAAACCCATTACCATCGAAGAATTTATTTACCCCTTAATGCAAGGATATGATTCTGTAGCGATGAATGTTGACGGAGAAATAGGAGGGACTGATCAAACTTTTAACATGATGATAGGACGTGATTTGGTGTTAGCCATGTTAAAAAAAGAGAAAATTGTGATTACGACAAAGTTGTTAGAAGATCCGATTACTGGCAGAAAAATCATGAATAAGAGTGAAGGGCAATACATTTCTCTTAACGACTCGCCCCGAGATATGTTTGGAAAAGTAATGGCCATGCCCGATCGTACCATCCTACCACTTTTTAATTTAACGACGATGGTGGCGGATGAGAAAATTCATGATGTCAAGCAAAAACTTGGCCGGGGCGAGAACCCCAAAGATGTTAAAATCGAATTAGCTTATGAATTGGTCACCATGTATCATAGCCCCAAAGAAGCCGAGCGAGCCATGATTGAGTTTGAAAGGGTTTTTTCAAAAAAAGAGCTGCCCGATGATATTAAGGTATTTTCACCAACAGCCCACGACATCATAAGCGTGCTGATTGATTCTGGGATGGTGCATTCTAAATCAGAGGCTAGGCATTTAATCGACCAAAATGGGGTAGAGATAAACGGTGAAAAAATCCGGCAGTGGGATCAATTGATGAAATCGGGAGACGTCATCAAGGTTGGACCTAGGAGATTCCTGAAGATCAGATAGATTCTCCAAAATAACAAAATCCCCCCAAGGGGGATTTTGTTATTGGAGCTGCATAGACACTTCAGCATCTGATTTTTCCTTATCTTCTTTATCTTTATCAGACTCCGGGTCTGCTTCTTCCACATCGCCTTCTTCCGCCGTCTCCAGTTCATCCAGAGAATAGCGATATTCTTCTTTTAACATTTCCTCCTGCCGCCTTATCTGGGCCCAGTACTGCTCGTGCCCCAAAGCACGAATCCTACCCGGCCGGATAAATCGGAAATATTTATGTTAATACACTATAGTATTTGCGCAGCAAATTGCAAGAGCTAGCGCATCCGCTACGTCGTCCGGCCCCGGGATATTTTTTTGACCCAAAATAAGTGACACCATGCGCTGTACTTGATCCTTTTCCGCCCGGCCGTAGCCAGACACCGCCTGTTTAACCTGCAGCGGCGTAAATTCATCAATGGCCACGCCACTATTGACGGCGGCCAGCATTATTACCCCCCGTAGCTCGCTGACCTGAATTACAGTTTTACTGTTTTTGAAAATAAATAAACTCTCAAGCGAGATTTTATCAGGCTTATGCTTGGCAATGAGCTTATTAAAAAAGTTATATACCGTGGCCACGCGTTCCCGGTTTTTGGTATTGGATGGGGTTTTGAAATCACCACAATCGACCATGATGTATTTTTTACCGTCAAAATCAATAATACCATAGCCTATTAAAGAAGTGCCCGGATCAATGCCAAGAATTCTCATAGTTGCTTAGATTTGAGTGCACCGATTCCACATCAGCGTGATCAGCCAACTCATCAAGTAGTTTTCTCAATTTTTTGATTACCGTCGGATCATTTATCTCGCTTGGATTTTGGGCCGACCAGTTTTCATCAAACATCCAGTTGAGAGATCCTTCAAGGACCATTTTAGCTTCATTTTTCATCAGGACGTTTTTAATTTCACCAATGGTCCGGTTCTTATTATCGGTGACGGCCTCAATCACAATGGCGATCGATCCCGGTCCCATAGCCTGAATGATTACCTCGTTTAGAGCGGCCATTTCCTTTTCGCCAGCCCTTTTAATGGCGCGTTCTATATTTTCCTTAGGCATATTAAAAGCCCGCGCTTCTTCAATGGCTGAATATAATCGGTAATTAGTGGCCGGATCAGTGCCTTCCCGCGCAAGTATAGCTATTTTTTTCGATAGTTTACTAAAAATTTGCCCCTTGTGCTGATCACTCACCCCTTTCTTGTGTCGAATTTGTTGCCACTTATTATGTCCACTCATGGATAGTATTCTAGTTTCTCATGATTCTAGTTATGCAACGTTTACACCGGTGAGTACGTCATTATGATCATCAGGACATACCCGATCAACGCAGAAGCAATCTACTCAATAAGACGTTTTTGAGAAGCGCTGTCCTCAAGGTTGAGATGCTTAACGGCTAACTCAGTAATCATGCGTCCGCGCGCCGTCCGCGCCAGAAATCCTAGCTGCATTAAATAGGGCTCATAGACGTCCTCAATAGTCTCTTCTTCTTCAGAGATGGCGGCCGCGATAGATTTTAGGCCAACCGGGCCCCCGTTAAAATTCTTGTGTATTACTCCAAGTATTTTTCGGTCGGTAGCTTCTAGGCCCAATGGATCTATTCCCAGAAGAGTCAAGGCTTCAGCGGCGAGTCGGACGCTGATTATATTTTCTCCCCTTACCTGGCTATAGTCGCGGACGCGCTTTAGGAATCTATTAGCAATACGCGGAGTAAACCGCGAGCAGGCAGCGATTCTTGCTGTAGCATCGTTATTGATCCTGATCTTCAGAAGGCTGGCAGACCGCTTTAAGATTTGTTCCATTTCGTTTTGGCTGTAAAAATCTAACTTATAATGTACGCCGAATCTGGAACGAAACGGATTTGATAACAAGGAAATCCTGGTGGTGGCAGCAATGAGCGTGAAGCGGGGCAGATTTACCTGCAGCGTCTTAGCCGAAGTTCCCTTGCCAATAATGATGTCAAGAGTATAGTTTTCCATGGCCGGATACAGTGTTTCCTCTACTGTTTTATTAAGACGATGCACCTCATCAATAAATAAAAAGTCGCCATCGGACAGGCCGGTCAAAATTGATCCAATATCACCGGATTTTTCGATGGCTGCTCCGGAAGTGATCCTAATGCCGGAACCAAATTCTTTAGCGATGATGTAAGCGAGCGTGGTCTTACCTAGTCCGGAGGGTCCGTGTATCAAAATATGCTCCAGGGGCTCATTTCTTTTTTTAGCGGCACCGACCAATATGGCCAAGTTCTCCTTAACGTTTTCCTGGCCAACATATTCACCAAATCTCATCGGCCGCAAAGCTAAATCCAGCACCTTATCATCAGCTTCGGGGGCGTTTGACTGTTTATTTATTGGGGTTGATCCCGTTAGAGATAAGGAACCTTTGGTTCCTGTCGGCTCTAATTTGTGGGCCGGACCCCTAACGGGGTTGACATTGTTTTTCATTTAAGTTAGAATGGAAACAATAATCCCTGACCTATTAGGGATTTTAGTTTTAAGCTATTCAAATGTAATAACCCCTTTAATCTGTAGGCAATGAGCCTTTTGCTTAAACACCAAGTGGTCTCAACCGGAGTATTCTCGCGGAGGGTAACCTGGTCTCGACTGGGTTAAACCTCGGTATTGCTCTACCTCGGACTTCCTAGAAGTCTGGGACTTGCCTACAGGTTAAAGGGGTTAAACTATTTTCCAATAACCCGTAAGACTTCTTCAACCGATGTCTCTCCAGCCAGGACCTTCAAAAGGCCGTCTTGCAACAGCGTCACCATGCCCTTCTTTTTGGCCAATGCCTCAACTTCAGAAATGGCCGGTGAAGCCAAAATAATTTTTTCAACTTCATCATCAATTTCAAATAATTCATATACACCGATCCTGCCTTGATAGCCAGTAAAATTACACTCCGCACACTTGCCCGGATAATAAACTTCTACCCTCTCCACTTGACCCTGACCCCTGATATCTGGCGATAAATTTGCCAATTGTTCCTTCATCAGCTCTGCGTCGGTAGGCTCGATCACGCCTTTTTTCTTGCACTTGTTACACAGAACCCGCACTAAGCGTTGAGCCATGATCGCGTTGATGGCGGGTGCGATTATAACTGGCTTAATACCAAAATTTATTAATCTAGGAATAGCTCCCGCGGCGTTATTAGTATGCAGGGTAGAAAACACCAAGTGGCCGGTGAGGGCCGCTTGCATGGAAATTTCGGCGGTTTCGGCGTCTCTGATCTCGCCCACCAATATTATATCCGGATCCTGGCGGATAATTGACCGCAGGCCACTAGCAAACGTATAGCCGGCTACATCATCAATTTGAGTTTGAGATATCCCTTGAATGTGATATTCCACGGGATCTTCGATAGTGATGATTTTAACATCGGGACTATTAACATATTTTACGAACGCGTATAGGGTAGTAGTCTTTCCCGCTCCAGTGGGCCCAGTTGTTAAAATCGCACCAGTCGTTTTTTTCAGTAATCGCTTAACCGTTTTCAGTGTGTCGCTCCCCATTCCCAAATCTTCGAGCTGCTGCCTGATTGCCACTGGATCCAGAATTCGCATCACAATATTTTCCCCGTAAGCTCCCGGGAGGATCGAGACGCGAACTTCAATGTCTGATGTTTCTTGCCTGATGGTAAAGCGGCCGTCCTGGGGAATATTATGAACATTAATCTTAAGCCCAGACATCAACTTGATTCTCGATAATAACTGACTATAACCAGCGCTAGAAAAACTAATTACATCATAAAGAATGCCGTCCAAGCGGTAGCGCAGGCGAATACTATCCTCTTCTGGTTCAAAGTGTATGTCTGATGCTCTAATCTTTAGCGCGCCGGCAACTAGGACATTCAAGACTTGGCTGACGGGAAGTGAAACCAGCCGCTCCTTTAAGTCGGCAATATCTTTGATACGGCTCTGAAGTTCTGTCAGTTCGGCCTCCTTTATTTCCACCACACCCACATCCGTCTGGGCCTCTTTTTTAAACTGATATCTGCGCCATGCGAAAGCCAGACTTGTGTCAGAAACCAAAACCAGCGCCAGAGTATAGCCGTCATTTTTAAGATTCTCCAGTATTCGTTGCGTCTGGGTGTTCTGGGGGTTTAAGACAGCGACCTTTAACGTATGCCCGCTTTTAGCAATAACCGCCATTTGGCCAGCGTGGGCTTCTGATTCGCTGATAATTGATAGGGCGGACGCGTCAATTGGAAAAGTTTTTAAATTAAGATATAATAATCCAAACTTTTCTGCCCTGTTTTTGGCACCCTCCTCAACCCCCTCCGCTCTAAGAGATTGGATTTTTTGGTCAAGTTCTCTTTCCAGGTTTTGATTTCGTCTTTGAGTTAATGTCGACACGATATAATTTTAACACCGTTAGTTCATGATGCCCACGAACTTATTCACCCCGCTCTTTCTTTGGGAACCACGCTTATTTAGAGAAAAAGCATAATCACAATCTCAAAGTGTCATTCTCATAGAAAGAGCGGGGCCCACTTGTAAATAATTTAAATCCGTCTTGGCCCCCCTAAGGTTTAAATTTCGGTTTAGCAGTAATTAATACGCTGGTCAATCAACTGACAGTGGATAAGTGATTGGATTTATTTAACGGAGATAATTTGCCCTATTGCATGGGGCCAGTGGGTTGTGGTATACTAAAGCTTCCAGGTTGAATTACATGAAATGTCCGCTAGAACGCGGACATTTCCATTAATTTGACCTCAGATAAAATGCTGGATACAAAACAATTCATTTCTTCTATCAAACAAATCACAGAGGAAAAGGGAATTCCAGAAATAAAAATAATTGAGACTATTGAGGCCGCCATAGCTGCTGCCTACAAAAAGGATTATGGTAAAAAGGGACAGGTTATTAGGGCCAAGCTTAATCCGGAAACGGGCGATGTAAGCATTAGCCAGATTAAATTTGTGGTGGAGGGGATAGATGAGGAAGGCTATGTCACTGGCGAATTACCGGAACATGGTAGTAAATTTGATGAGCACGAAGACAATCAACGTCCGGCAAGAATTAATGAGAACGAACGGGCGGATGAATCAGGACGGCGACCCGAAGACGCGACTGACAGTACAGAAAAAATTAAAATTAAATTCAATCCCGAAAAATATGTTACCCTGGATGACGCTCAAAAAATTAAAAAAAAATTAAAAATTGGCGATGAAATTGTCACAGCCTTAGAACCCAAAACTGATTTTGGCCGAATTGCTGCTCAGACGGCCAAGCAGGTAATTATTCAGCGCTTGCGAGAAGTCGAAAGAGAAGTCGTATTTTCTGAATTTAAACAGAAAGAAGGCGAAGTGGTCTCGGGTGTGGTTCAACGCAATGAGCGCCGTATGGTTTACGTTGATTTAGGAAGAACGAATGGCCTACTTAT